>Ga0256835_1000557_pt1 | contig 26967 bp, 22 predicted proteins | sample PIR30metaG_FD_185972 | JGI IMG/M metagenome (GOLD analysis project Ga0256835, IMG submission 185972) | Hydrothermal vent microbial communities from East Pacific Rise, Pacific Ocean - PIR-30 | ecosystem: Environmental > Aquatic > Marine > Hydrothermal vents | place: Pacific Ocean: East Pacific...
CTTCTTCAGTTTCAAGCCTTCCCCCTATACGAATTATAACCGCATTCAGGGAAGCACCTTGCCGGGGTTGAAGCGGTCTTCAGCGTCAAAAACGCGCTTAACCCTGCGCAATGCTTCCAGCGTCTCTTCCGTGAGCGCCTCGGCAATAAACCCCCTCTTGGTCATTCCAATTCCATGCTCTCCCGATATAACACCGCCGTGCTCAATAGCAACCCTTGCTATGGCGCGGGCAAGCTCGTGTACCCCGTCCAGTGAGGTTTTGCGTGAATCGAAAAGGATATTAGGATGCAGGTTGCCATCGCCGATATGGCCAAACTGTGCCAGTGGCAGGCCAAACTCCTCCCCCAACTCGCTAATTCGCCTTACAACCTCGGGAAGGCGGCTGCGCGGCACGACGATGTCTTCATTCATGCGATGGGGATGTATGCGCCCCAGGGCCGGGCTTACCGCACGGCGCGCCTGCCAAAGCTTGTCAGCCTCAGCTGCATCCCCGGCCAGATGGACCTCACCCCCCACCTCCCGGCATGACTCAGCCACCAGAGCCAGCTCGTCTTCGACGACGGCAAGGTCTTCCCCATCGGTATCGACAAGGAGCAGCGCGGCCGAATCCGCCGGCAGGCCGAGCGAGAACGACTCCTCGACAGCGCGTATACATGCCTGATCCATGAACTCCAATTTCGCCGCCACCACACCTCGCGCCACGGCGCGCCGCACGGCCTCGGCCGCGGCCCCAATCTCGGGGAAATGCGCCATCAACGTGCGGGTGAAGGACGGTTGCGGCTCGAGCCGCAACCAGGCGCGCGTAATCATACCCAGCGTTCCTTCTGAACCCACCAGCAAACCCGCCAGGTCATAGGCGGCGCGGCCACTGCGATGCACCCCGCCCGTAGCATCCACCCATTCGAGCTCCACCACGTAGTCTCCGGTGACGCCCTTTTTGAAGCATTGGGGCCCGCCCGCGTTCTCAGCCAGATTTCCGCCAATCGTACTTTGCTTGTAACTTGCGGGATCGGGCGGGTAGTAGAGTCCGTAGACGCTTGCAGCCTCGCTGATCTCCAAGGTGATTACCCCCGGCTCGACCTCCGCCAGACGCCGGTCTGGAAATATTTGCAGACCCTTCATGCGGGTAAATGAAACCACCACCCCGGGGACAACGGGCACCGCACCCCCCGACAAACCGCTAGCAGCCCCACGTGGTATCAGAGGCACACCATGCTCCTGTGACCAGCGCACGAGTTTCACCACATCGCCACTGTTCTCCGGGAGCGCTACGGCGATCGGGATTTCGCCCTCGGCGATCGCATCGTAGCGGTACAACACCCGATCGGGCAGATCGAGCAATACTTTATGCACTCCCAGCTCGCGAGCCAGCTGCTGCAGGTGCGCCATAACGCCATCTTACCGCGACGGTTATACTCGGGCATGCGCTACTGGCTGATGAAATCGGAGCCCGCGGCCTATTCGATAGACGATCTCCAGCGAGATGGTCGGGAAATCTGGGATGGCGTGCGCAATTATCAGGCACGAAACTACCTGCGCGAAATGCAACCCGGGGATCTGGCCTTTTTCTATCACTCCAACGCCAAACCCCCCGGCGTAGCCGGTCTGATGCGAATCATGAAAGGCAACGTTGCAGATCCGACCCAGTTCGACCCCAACAGCAGGTATTACGATCCCAAGAGCACTCCCGAGAATCCCCGCTGGCATACGGTTGAGGTGGAGTTTCTGGAGAAGTTTCCTAACTTCGTTCCGCTATCACTCCTGCGTCAAACCTTTACCCCCGAACAGCTCCCCCTGCTCAAGCGTGGTTATCGCCTGAGCGTAATGCCCGTGGATCCGGCAGTAGCCGAAAAGTTGCTCGAACTGGCAAAAAATGAGGCATGAACCTTTAAATCCCATTTGTTATAATGGCTAGGTGAGCGAGGGCCCGACGCCTGACGGCTGCGCCACCCGGTGCAGCCCTCTTCTTGAAACGGGCGCTTAAGGAGGAGCATGTCGCAGGTACTACCTGTAGAAATCACCGAAGAAGTCAAGCAGAGCTTCATCAACTACGCCATGTCGGTCATCGTGAATCGGGCCTTGCCCGACGTACGCGACGGTCTGAAGCCTGTTCAGCGACGCATTTTGTACGCAATGCACCAGGAGGGCCTGCTCCCCGGACGCAAACACTCCAAGAGCGCGGGCGTGGTCGGAGAGGTGATCAAGAAATATCACCCCCACGGTGACCAGGCTGTCTACGACGCCATGGTCCGCCTCGCTCAGGAATGGAATCTGCGCTATCCGCTGGTAGACGGACAGGGCAATTTTGGCTCCATAGACGGTGATCCCGCCGCTGCATACCGCTATACCGAAGCTCGCCTGAGCCCGATAGCGCTCGAGCTGCTCCGCGACATCGACAAAGACACGGTCGACTTCATCGAGAACTTCGACGGCACCGCCGAAGAACCTACCGTCCTGCCCGCCGGTTTTCCCAATCTACTCGCCAATGGCTCCACCGGCATCGCCGTGGGGATGGCCACCAGCATCCCTCCCCACAACCTGGGCGAACTTATCGACGCCCTGGCGGCCATGGTAGACAACCCGGATATCACCCTCGATTCCGTCATGCAACTGCTCCCCGGTCCCGATTTCCCAACCGGCGGACGCCTGAACCGTGTAGGTCTGCGAAAAGCCTACGAAACCGGCAAGGGCTCGCTGCGTCTGCGCGCCCGCGTCCGCACTGAAGAGCGCGGCGGGCGCAAAATGCTCGTTGTCACTGAAATTCCCTACCAGGTAAACAAATCCAGCTTGATCAGCCAAATAGCAGGCCTGGTGCGGGCGAAGAAGCTGGAAGATATATCTGGCCTGCGCGACGAATCGGATCGCCAGGGCATGCGCATAGTGATCGAACTGAAGCGCGGAGCAAACCCCGACGTTGTGCTCAACCAGCTGTTCAAGCAAACCAACCTGCAAACCAGCTTCACGATCAATATGCTGGCGATCGTTAACGGAGAACCCAAGGTTTTGCCGCTCCTGGCAATGATGCGCGCATATCTCAATCACCGTCGCGAGGTGATTGTGCGCCGCACTCGCTTCGAGCTCAAGAAGGCGGAAGATCGCGCCCACGTACTGGAGGGGCTGCTAATAGCCCTGGATCATCTGGATGAAGTGATAGCCCTGATCCGCGCCTCGCGTGACGGCGCCGAAGCCAAGGCGGGCCTTGTGCAACGCTTCGCCCTGAGTGAAATACAGGCTCAGGCCATCCTCGATATGCGCCTGCAACGGCTCACCGGACTCGAGCGCGAAAAGCTCCAGGCCGAGTACCGCGAACTCCAGGAAACCATAGCCTATTTACGGGCCATACTCGCCGATGAAACCCGCCTTTGGGGAGTAGTAAAGGACGAGCTGCTAACCATCAAAGACAAGTACGCCGATGAACGCCGCACCCTGATCACCGAGTTCGCTGAGGGGTTCAACCCCGAAGACCTCATTGAAGACGAGCCTATGGTCATTACCATGACCGCGGCCGGCTTCCTCAAACGCACCCCTCTAGAGGATTACCGCGCCCAGGGCCGCGGGGGCATGGGCGCCAAGGCGGGCCGCACCAAAGACGAAGACGAGGCAACCAGGGTATTCGTTGCGCAAATGCACGACGACTTGCTTTTCTTCACCAATCGCGGCAAGGTGTATCGGGAGAAGGTCTTTGAGCTTCCGGAGGCCCAGAGGGCCGCCAGGGGAACCCACGTGAAAAGCTTCCTGCCCCTTGAGGAAGGGGAAGAAATCAAGGCCCTGCTGTCACTGCGCAGCCTCACCGACCCCGGCTACTTCGTTTTCGCCACCCGTAAGGGAGTGGTAAAGAAAACGGCGATTCGCGACTATCAAAACCTGAATGCCAGCGGCCTGATCGCTATTAACCTCATAGAGGGCGACGATTTGGTCGATGTTTCGATGGCAACCAGCGGAGCCGGCGTGGTAATGGCCACCCGGAGCGGAAAAGCCATTCGCTTCCCCCTCGACGATGTGCGCGCTACCGGCCGTCCCAGTCAGGGAGTCCGCGGCATTAAGCTCAAAGAGGGGGACGAGGTCGTATCGCTCATAGTGGCCCCCAAAGGCTGGGAAGGCGACCTGCTGGCAATTAGCAGCCACGGCTACGGCAAACGTACCCCTCTAGAGGAATACCCCCTGCAGGGCAGGGGCGGACAAGGCGTGATCACTTTCAAACTCAATGATAAGGTAGGTCACCTGACCGCACTGCTGGCTGTGGACGGCGACGAAGACCTACTCGTTCTCTCGCGCGGCGGCTTGGCCATTCGCACCAGGGTACGCACCATTTCGCAGTACTCACGCCCCACCAGCGGGGTAAAAATAATGAACCTTGCCGCAGGAGACGAAATAGCCTCCGCCTTCGTGATCAAGCCCCAGGACTAATCCGCATCGCAAATGAACGGGCATTAAACTTTGCTTATGGTGCAAATCGCAATGATTACCGTGCCCGACGAATCAGTGGCAAAGAACATAGCACGCACCCTTGTCGAAGAAAGGCTGGCTGCCTGCGTAAACATCATTGGTGGCGTCACTTCTGTTTTTCGCTGGCAGGGCAATATCCTGGAAGAAACGGAGCTTCTCTTGCTCGCAAAAACCACCCGTATAAAGTTCGCCGATTTGCAAAGAAGAGTCATCCAGCTCCACCCTTACGATGTACCCGAAATTGTTTCACTGGACGTCCCGTCTGGCTATGATCACTATTTAGCCTGGGTCAAAAACAGTGTTAATTAATTCAACGAATTTGTTTACTTACTCGCCCCCGCATGCTACCCTGGAAAGGGGAGGAAAAGTGACGCAGGGCGGCATCATCGATACACTTACGTTTCACGCTGGAGAAATCATTCTCTACCCCGGCAACCCAGATTCGCATGATCGCATTTACCGTGTCGAATCAGGCCTAGTACGCATACAAAGTGTGGATGATGATGGCAATGCCCTTACACTTCGTTTCGTACATCCAGGAGAATTCTTCGGCGAAGAATGTCTCTCCGGTGGCGAACGACGCTATCACGCGGAAGCCGCCACCGATACACGCATCGCTCAAATTCACCCGGCAAAGCTCGACCCAGGAGAAACTCTGAACCTGGCGATTCAACTTACCAACGCCCTAGGACAAACCTACGATTCCATACAGCGACTGGCGGCACAGCGTTTGAAAAATCGCATTGCGGCTTTCTTACTTGAATTCTCAGAAACTGCCCTAGCTTCCCGCGATGCCAGGGGACGCGTAGTCCTTCGCGTCACCCACGACGAAATTGCTTCGGCAGTGGGATCCGTGCGCGAAACGGTCACCAAGGTGGTAGGTGAGCTTTCCCGAAAAGGCGTAATCAAATCCGGATATGGCAGGGTGATGCTACTAGATTTTGCAGCCCTCGAAAAACTGGCCAGCAAAATTGATTGATCGCTTATGTATATGCAATCCACTCCGTGACACATGCGTTTCAAGCCCGGGGTAAAGGCGGCCTGCAACAATCGCCACTGCAGCGGTCCGCATCACAACCAGGCGCCACAATAGCAAAGAAACATCTTTACGCCACCTGCGAGACTGTTTGGCACTACAATCAGGGGTGGAGGTGTTGCCATGAAACTACAGCGCAATGGACTGCTGTTCCTTATGGTGTTGGCCCTGGGGCTGGCACAGGCGTCCAAACCCAACTTCACCATCCTGCACAGCATCGACGTTACCGAAATACAACCGGTAAAACGTGGAAAACTGGGCGGGGCCGCCCGGGTCGCAACCCTGGTCAAGCAGCTCGATGACGGTAACATGATTCTCACGTTCGGCGGGGACGCTTTTAGTCCCTCTATCATGTCGAGCATCTTCAAGGGCAAGCAGGTTGTCGACGTCTTCAACCATCTTGGTATGGACGTCGCGGTATTCGGGAATCATGAGTTCGATTTCGGTCCCGAAGTAGCCGAGAAAAGGGTCAGCGAATCCAACTTCCCCTGGATTTCTTCAAACCTCGTAGACAAGCGCACCGGCGAACCCCTCGCCGGTGGCGTTCGTTTCGTTGTCACCAACGTAAACGGCGTAAAAATCGCATTTATCGGCTTAGTAGACGACTGGCTGGAACTGACGAGCCCCGGCGAAAACGCCAAGTATCTGGACTTCATTACTGTCGGTCGCGACCTTGCACGCAAGCTCAAAGCAGACGGCGCCGATGTCGTCATTGCCCTTACGCACATGGACATGATTCACGACGAAGAACTGGCCAACGAAGTTCCCGAAATCGACCTGATACTAGGAGGTCACGATCATCGCGGAATGTTCAAGGTGGTAAACGGCACCCTGATTTTCAAAGCCAAGTCCAACTGGCGCGACGTAGGATATCTCAGGGTGTTCATGGTTCCCCGTTTGAAACCAATAGTATTCTTTAATGTAATTCCCATTAATAACAAAATACCTGAAGACCCGGAGATGGCGAAGGTAGTAGAGAAGTATGCTAAACAGCTGGACCGGGAACTCGCCGTTCCCATTGGCAAGACTGCGGTCCCGCTGGATGCCCGCCGCAAAACGGTTCGCACCATGGAGTCTAACTTCGGCAATCTGATAGCCGATGCAATGCGCGAATATACCGGTGCCGATGCTGCCATCGCCAATGGCGGGGGCATCCGCACCGACAGCGTATACGGACCGGGAGAGCTGACCCGTAAAGACATTCTTGCCGTCCTGCCCTTTGGTAACTCGGTCATCAGCGTTGAAGTAAGCGGCTGCGACCTGAAAGCGGCGCTCGAAAATGGCGTCAGCCAGGTAGAACGCGTCAAGGGTCGCTTTCCCCAGGTTTCCGGTATCAGCTTCACATACGATCCTAGCGCAAAACCGGGCAACCGGATAGTTGACATCAAGGTTGCAGGCCAGCCGCTAGACTGCAACAAAACCTACGTAGTCGCCATTAACGACTATATGGGTCGGGGCGGCGATGGCTACACGATGTTCAAAGATGCACCGCGTGTCGTCTCGGAACGCGACGCACATCTTCTGGCGAACGTAGTCATTGAATACATCCAGCGGCATTCTCCGGTCGCCCCCACAGTGGAAGGTCGAATTAAGGCACTGAAATAATCATCAGCAGAGTTACACAGGGCCGCAATGCGGCCCTGTGTACTTTTGCATCTACTTTTGAATACGCGGTGTTTATCATTCATGCGCGAAACAACGGAGAACTACGGACATCGGCCGAATGTGACCCATATATTTTGCAGCGCGAGCAGCACATAGTTGACGGTCCACCCCTTTCCCGCAGACACCACATGCTATATGACCTTCCCTTATGTCTACCAAGAACGTATAATATTGCCGTATGGGACTAACTAAAAAAGAAATCCTCAAGGCCATGGCCGAGCGCGACGTTCGTTTCCTGCGGCTGCAGTTCACCGATATACTGGGCAAGAACAAAAACGTCGAAGTCCCGGTATCCCAGTTCGAAAAGGCACTGGATGGAGAAATGATGTTCGATGGCTCATCGATCGAGGGATTTACCCGCATCGAGGAGTCGGACATGCTCTTAAAACCAGATTATGATACCTTCGTCATATTTCCTGACGAAATCGAAGATGCAAGCCGCGGGCGCGTTGCCCGCCTGATATGCGATGTTACCTACCCCGATGGCTCCCCTTTTGAAGGCGACCCTCGGGGCACCCTCAAGAGGCAGATTGATCGTCTGGGCAAGCTGGGATTCGATAGCATGTCTGCCGGACCCGAACCCGAGTTCTTTCTCTTTTTGCGGGACGAGCAAGGGTTGCCAACAATCGAAACCCATGACCAAGCCGGATACTTCGACCTCGCACCCATCGACAAAGGCGAAGAGGCCCGGCGCGATATGGTTAACGTGCTTGTGGAGATGGGTTTCGAGATTGAGGCAGCCCATCACGAAGTAGCCCCTGGTCAGCATGAGATAGATTTCAAATACGCCGACGCTCTCAGGACTGCCGACAATATCTCTACGTTCAAGTTCGTGGTCAAGCGGGTAGCCCTCCTGCACGGTCTGCACGCCACCTTCATGCCGAAGCCCATAGCGGGTATCAATGGCTCCGGCATGCACACGCATTTATCACTGTTCAAAAGCGGCAAAAACGCTTTCTACGACCCCAAATCGGAATACGAGCTATCGCGAATCGCACTGAACTTTATTGCCGGGCTACTGGCACACGCGCCCGGCATGGTCGCGATAACCAACCCTCTTGTAAACTCCTATAAACGCCTCACGCCGGGGTACGAAGCCCCGACGAACATCGCCTGGTCAGCCGCCAACCGCAGCGCCATGATCCGAATCCCTGCGCGCCGTGGAGTCGGCACCCGGGCCGAGTTACGCATGCCGGATCCGAGCACAAACCCCTACCTGGCCCTCGCAGTGATGCTAGCCGCGGGGCTGGACGGCATTGAAAGGGATCTGACCCCGCCACCATCGATTCAGCGCAACATTTTCTCCATGACCGTACGCGAACGCCGCCGCCACAAAATTCGGGAGCTGCCCGGAACCCTGCGCGAAGCGATAGCTGCGATCGAAAAAGATGACGTAATCAAGGATGCTCTGGGTGAGCACATCTTCAACCATTTCGTTCGCGCCAAACGCCTTGAGTGGGAAGACTATCGCATCACGGTACACGAATGGGAGCTCGCCCACTATCTAAGCGAATACTAATAGGCGATTGCTGAGTATTTCTGACCAGGGACGCCGCCATATCCCGGCGGCGTCCCTGGTCAGAAAAGTCTTGCTGTCAAGTTCTTGTCGACAACAGGTACCACTTCTGCTTGACATTGTCGGGACACCGACGCGATTTTGCATGCAAACAGCCCCGGGTGAGCGCTCAACCATACGCTTTTTCTTGCACAAAGCATGTTGACATCCGGACGTAATTTGCATATAAAATACGGGTGCGAGTATAAAACAAAGACGCTCGCTTTAGATGGTGGAACGCTGGAAAGGGAGGACGTATATGAGGAAAAGCCTTCTGGTAGCCGCATTGCTGTTGATCGCCAGTTCCCTTGCTTTGGCCCAGGTCAAGATCGGGATCAATCTTGAACTTTCAGGTCGCTTAGCCGCGATAGGGAACCAGACACTCAGCGGAATCAAAGTTGCGCATCTACAAACTCCTGAGGTGCTTGGGCAAAAAGTCGAACTTGTCATATGCGATGATGAGTCTAGCCGTGAAGGCTCTATCGCCTGCGCCCAGCGCTTCGTAAACGAAGGCGTCATCGGCGTGCTCGGAGCCATTTCGAGCTCAATGTCCATCCCTGCCGCCGAAGTACTTCAGGACGCGGGCATCATCATGATCTCCACCTCGTCCACCAACCCGCAGACTACCCAGATCGGTGAATTCATCTTCCGCATGGCTTACACCGACGACTTCCAGGGCAAGCTGGCCGCCGCTTACGTCGTCAAAGACCTTGGTGCCAAAAAGATAGCTATCTTCCGCCAGATCGACGACGATTATTCCTACGGCTTGGCTGGCTTCTTTGATGAAACTGCCAAGAAACTTGGCGCGAAGACCCTCATTCAGGATTTCGTTGCCAACACCGTAGATTTCACCGCCCAGCTCAACAACATCCGCGGGTTCAAACCCGACGCCATCTACTACTCGGGCTTCTGCGCCGAAGGTGCGCCTCTGCTAAAGCAGCTGCGCGAGCAGGGCTTTGACCAGAAGGTAGTGGGTGCCGACGCGTCCGACGATCCGCAGTGCCCCGAAGGCGCCGGTGCCGCCTTTGACGGTTACACTTTTACCGCCTTCGCCACCCCCAATCTCATTCCCGACCCCGCCGCCAAGAAGCGCGCCGAGGAATTCAAGAAGAAGTTCTTCAGCGTCATGAAAGACGCCAAACCCGGAGATTTCAACGGCTTCGTACTCGCCGGTGCCGATAGCTACAACGTGCTCGTCGCCGCTATCAAGGCTGCGGGGAGCACCGACGTTAAGGCGGTCCGTGACGCTCTGGCCAACATGGAACACTACCCCGGAGTATCGGGAGACATAACCTTCAAAGGAACGGACGGGACTCCCAAAGATCGCACCATCGGCTTCTACAAATACGTAGTTAAAAGCGCCAATGATTGGAAGAAGGATGAACTCTTCGGTAAGTCTACCGCCGAGGTAAAGTAGCAGCTCGTCACGTTCCGAACCTGGGGCGGGCCGCTATGGCTCGCCCCAGTTACCACCGGAACTTCGGAGGAAATCCCCGTGACCGCATCAAAACTCGCCTTGCGTTCAACGCTGATCACCCTTATCGCAAGCCTGGCACTTGCCGCCTTGGTGGGCTGGCGGATTGCCGTGCTGGGCGATTACACTTTTGCACGCATCGTTCAAGACTTCCTAAACGCACTGACGCTGGGCAGCCTATACGCGCTCATAGCTCTCGGCTATACAATGGTCTACGGCATAATCAGACTGATCAACTTTGCCCATGGCGAAATATTTATGCTGGGGTCATACTTTGCCTTCTATGCCATGACCCTCACTCCCATGCACTGGGGTCTGGCCCTGCTGGTAACTATACTCCTGGGCGGAACCGTCCTCCTGGTTCTGCGGAGTCTTTTTAATCTTGAAGAACCAAGACGCACTGCAGCCCTGGCGCTGCTGATCTTCGCTGGAACCTTTTTTATGCTGTCCTTCAGGAATTTGGGCTGGATAGAAGCGCTGCTGTTGAGCATGGTGGCAACGGGGGTGGCGGGCGTCTTGCTCGAGGCAGTAGCCTACCGTCCGCTTCGCGGCGCACCCCGGGAAAGTATGCTCATCACGGCGATCGCTGCCAGTTTCTTTCTGCAAAACATAGGCCAGCTTCTTTTTGGCCCGCGGGTGCAAGGTTTCAATGCCGAAACTATATTGAGCCGCCCACTTAACTTTGCGATTGGCGAAGAAACCGTTTATTACACCGGTATTTTGGTCGTCGTCCCGACAGTAACGGCCGCGCTGCTCTTTGCGTTGAATCTATTCGTATCCCGTACCCGGCTAGGTAAAGCCATGCGCGCTACAGCCCAGGATGCCGAAGTTGCCCAGATGATGGGAGTCAACGTCAATCAGGTAATAGCGCTGACATTTTTTATCGGCTCAATCCTTGCTGCCGCGGCAGGTGTCATGTACGCCATCAGGTTCGGTCAAATCCACCCGCTAATGGGCCTGATCCCTGGCATCAAAGCCTTCACCGCTGCTGTCATCGGAGGAATCGGCAGCCTGCCTGGAGCGGTACTCGGTGGTCTGCTGCTCGGATTCATTGAAATATACGTCGTAAGCCTCTTCCCCACTTTATCTGCTTACAAGGACGTTTTTGCCTTCGTGCTTCTGATCCTGATACTGCTCTTCCGCCCCTCGGGTTTGGTCGGAGAAGATCTTACGGAGAAGGTATGATGCGCAATACACTGCTAACAATCGCATCCGTAGGGCTGGCGGTCGCAGGGCTTTACGCGCTCACCCAAACTGAGGGCAGTAGTGGCTTTCTCTCTGCACTCACCCTCATTTTCATTTGGGGCATTGCTGCCGTCAGCCTGAACCTAATCAACGGACAGCTCGGAATTCTCTCACTGGGACACCATGGCTTTATGCTCATTGGCGGGTACGTGACAGCGCTGTTGATGCTCCCCGCCAAGGAACGCGCACCGTTCCGCACCCGCCTGCTCTCCGAGTGGTCGCGAAACCATCTAGATCTCGACAAATGGCTGCGCGGCGCGGGACTCGATTTCATCGCCAACTCAATAGACCTGAAGTTCGTAATCGCGCTTTTTCTGGCGGGCCTGGCCGCTGCCCTTGTGGGCGTAATAGTAGGCGCCCCCTCACTCCGATTGAAGGGGGACTACCTGGCTATTGTTACCTTCGGGTTTGGCGAAATTATCCGCCTTCTGCCCAATGCCCCTGAAGTAGCCGCTTTCACCAACGGCCCCCTGGGCATCAAAGGCATTCCCGGCGATGCCGGCACTGTCTGGTGGACATTCTTCGCCTTTTTATTCGTACTATGGTTCCTGTCGCGGCTCAAATTCTCATCGTACGGCCGCGCCTTTGAAGGCATCCGCGAAGACGAAATAGCAGCCGAGGCCATGGGAGTCAACTTGGCCTATCATAAAGTGCTGGCCTTCACAATCAGCGCTTTCTTCGCCGGTGTAGCCGGCGGACTTTACGCCAGCTATCTGCAATCAGTGGATACACAAACTTTCAATTTCTTTGTTACATTCTTTTTGCTGGTAGCCATTAGCCTTGGCGGCCTAGGATCTATAACCGGCGCAGTTCTCGGAATTGCGATCGTAGTGCTGGTGCGAATTTACGGTGGCTTTCTTGAGGAGCCCTACCCTGCCCGGGTCGGCTACCTGGGTGGTGCCCTACTTATGCTCGGCGCCTTTGCGTTCTCTGCCTACATACGCAAATCACGCAGGCTGCGTCCGGTAATAGAAACCAAGCATTATATTTTCGGAGCTATAGGAGCTGCGCTATTGCTTGTCACTGCCGTTTTCCGCAACGAACCTTGGATGACCCAAACTGTACAGTTCTTTGGTATGCGCAAGATACTGCTGGCGGTGATTCTTATCTTGATTATGATCTACCGCCGTGAGGGGATAATGGGCCGCGCTGAGTTTTCCTGGAAACTCGTCCTGGGTCCACGCGAGGACATACCTACCGACGAACAGCGCAAACAGGATGCCTGGCTTTCCAACCCGGAGCTGAATCCCGAAGCAGCGAAGGAGGATGACGATGCCTCTGCTTGAGCTGCGCAATATTTACAAGGCCTTCGGAGGACTTCAAGCCATAAGCGATGTCAGCCTCAAGGTTGAAGAAGGGGAAATTGTCAGCATCATAGGGCCGAACGGCGCCGGCAAGTCTACACTCTTCAACCTAATTACCGGAGTCTACCGGCCCGACCGCGGGGATATCGTCTTTGAAGGCGAACGCATCAACGGTCTTACACCGGACAAGGTCACGATGAAGGGCATCGCGCGTACCTTCCAGAACCTGCGGCTCTTTACACACCTCACCGTTCTGGAAAACATCCTCATCCCCCAACACCACCAGCTAAAGTCCAGCTGGCTCGCGGCCGTTCTCCGTACCCCGGCGTACCGCAAGGAAGAGGAAAGGATGAGGGAAGTCGCTCTGGAAAAGCTTTCATTCTTCGGCCCCCGCTTGATGAGTTTCCGCCTCCATCAACCAGTCTACGTTCTGTCGTACGCGAACCGGCGCCGCACCGAGATGGCCCGAGCAATGGCTACGGGTGCAAAATTGCTCTTGCTCGATGAACCCAGTGCGGGTATGAACCCCAAAGAAACCAAAGAAATTACCCAAATAATCAAGCGCTTTCGCGACGAAGGCGGCTACACCATCGTGCTCGTAGAGCACAAAATGAATCTCGTAGGAGAAATTTCCGATCGTGTGGTTGTCCTCGACTACGGGGAAAAGATAGCAGAGGGGGACTACAACGACGTGGTTAACGACCCCAAAGTCATCGAGGCCTACCTTGGCCGGAGGGAGGAGTAATGCCCGAACCTCTGCTCGAACTAAGGAATGTAAGCGCCTACTACGGCCCTATTCGCGCTCTCAGCCACGTGAATATGGTTCTTTACCCGGGTGAGATGGTCTGCCTGCTTGGTGGCAATGCCTCAGGAAAGAGCACGACGCTAAAAACCATTCTCGGCTTGGTGCAGGTGGGCGAAGGTGAGGTTTTCTTCCGGGGTGAGCGCATCGACCCCAAACCAACCTCATACCGGATCGAAAAAGGAATGGCCGTCGTTCCAGAGAACCGCCGCATATTCCCCAAGATGACCGTTCGCGAAAACCTGGAAATGGGGGCGTATCTGCGAAACGATCCGAAGGGCATCAAGGAAGACATGGAGTATGTATTCTCCCTCTTTCCCCGACTTGAGGAGCGCATCAATCAAGCCGGCGGTACCATGTCGGGTGGCGAACAACAGATGCTGGCTATGGGGCGCGCCCTCATGAGCCGCCCAAAGCTCATCCTCATGGATGAGCCTTCTATGGGGCTCGCTCCCAAACTGGTTGAAACTATTTTCAAGATAATTAAGACGGTCAACGAGCGAGGAATTACCGTCTTCGTAGTGGAGCAAAATGCCAATATAGCCCTTTCCATAGCGGACCGCGGCTACGTTTTGCAAACCGGTGAGGTGGTACTCGCCGGCCCGGCAAAAGATCTCCTCAACAATGAAGCCATGCGACGGGCGTATCTGGGCGAAGTTTAGTATCCGTCTGGCCTGGATAAGTTGCGATCTCGACAGGATCGCACCTTATCCAGGTGCAACGGTGGTACGTGATGGGGGAAGAACGCGAGTGCAATCTTTATCCTCCCGAAAAAGTTGAGTATACTTGCACTGTAGCGAATTTACAGCCGCGAACATCGCGGACGAAAGGAGCAGCATATGAAGCGATGGATCATAGGACTCCTGGCCCTCAGTCTCGCGTTTGGCGCCGCTTCGGCGCAAACCTTGATATACGGACAGAGCGATCTGCCAAAAACTCTAGACTCCTCCGACGCCCAGGATGGCAACTCGCTCCGCGTCGCCTACCAGATAACCGAGACCCTGGTTGCCTTCAAACCTGGGACCGTAGACCCCGTACCCGGCTTGGCATTGTCTTGGGAGGCCAGCGACAACGCCAAAGTGTGGACCTTCAAGCTTCGCCAAGGCGTGAAGTTCCACGACGGAACGCCCTTCAATGCCGAAGCGGTAAAATTCAATATTGATCGCTGGAACGATCCGAATAACAAATACCGCGGTAACAAGCAGTTCGTGCCTTTCACTTGGGTGTTCGGGGGGTTCAAGGGTGACGGTTCGATCATTAACCACGTCGAAGTAGTGGACGAGTATACCGTAAAGTTTTACCTGACCGACTCGGTAGGTTTCTTCCCCAACATGCTCGGCGCCAGCTACTTTGGCATTGACTCCCCCAAAGCCGTAATGGCCAACCCCGAGAAGTACGGAACTCCTGAAGTAGGCGCCGTCGGTACCGGTCCCTACAAGTTCGACCGCTGGGTTATCGGCGATAAAGTTGTGCTGAAGCGCTGCGATGGCTACTGGGGCGAGAAGGCCAAAACCGACACTCTCGTTTTCCGCGGCATACCCGAACCCGCCTCTCGCTTGGCGGAGCTAAAGGCCGGAGCGATTCACATCGCCAACAACCTCTCTCCCGAAGACAAGGTAACCATCGATGCCGACCCCAACCTGGTAGCCGTAGTGCAAAAAGGTCTTAACATTGGCTACCTTGCCTTCCATCAGAAAAACACCCCCCTCAACGACATACGTGTTCGCAAGGCAATAGCCGCAGCCGTTGACTGGGGTGCAATAGTCGACGCGTTCTACGCCGGACTGGGAGAACAGGCCACCGAGTTCGTTCCGCCTGCTATGTGGGGACGTGATGGCAATATCCCCGCTTACACCTACAACCCAGACCTCGCCAAGAAGCTGCTGGCCGAAGCCGGTTATCCCAACGGCTTTGAAACCGAGATCTGGTACATGCCGGTGAGCCGCCCCTACTTCCCCGCACCACAGCCGATTGCCGAAACCATCGCCACCTATCTGGCGGATGTAGGCATCAAGGCCACGCTGAAAACCGAGGACTGGGGCACCTATCTCTCTGACTACGATCAGGGCAAGTTCCCGATGTATATGCTTGGATGGAGCCCCGATTACCCCGACCCCGATAACTACCTCTTCACTTTCTTCGGTCCCACCTCAATAAAAACCAACCTGGGCTGTGAAAGTGCCGCCTGTCAGGAAATTGGCCAACTCCTCGTACAGGCACGTACGGCCCCCGACATGAATACCCGGCGCGAGCTCTATGCCAAGGTGCAACGCATGGTGCACGAGCTCTCGCTGTCCATACCCGTCGCTCACAACAACCCGCTGCACGCGGTACAAAAGGGCGTGACCGGCTGGGTGCCAAGCCCGCTGGGCAGCTCTGAAAACCTCAACCTGGTCACCATCAAGTAACATGCACCTACCGGGGCGCGGCCGCGGCCGCGCCCCCTTCACTTTGGAGGCTCCGTGACCGCCTATGCGATCCGCCGATTTCTCAGTCTCGTACCCGTCCTTTTCGGCGTTAGTCTGCTCGTCTTCACCTTCATCCACCTCATCCCCGGGGATCCTGCGGTGGTGATGCTGGGAGAGCGGGCAACACCCGAATCATTGGATAAACTAAGAAAGCAGTTGAATCTTGACAAGCCGCTTTTTTTTAACGTCGAAGCAGCGCTGGAAAAAAAGAGTATAGCGGCACTTTTTGAAAGCCAGTACTTTTCCTTCGCCTCTCGCATAGTTCGGGGAAACTTGGGAGAATCCATCTTTACCAAGGTAGACGTAGCCACAGAACTGCGAGCACGCTTTCCCGCAACCTTTGAATTATCGGTTGGGGCGATGGTGGTTGCACTGCTACTGGCCATTCCCGCAGGCATCATGGCCGCGGTTCGCAAGAACAGCTGGCTGGACCTGAGCGTAATGACCGCAGCTCTTATAGGAATTTCAATGCCAATATTCTGGCTCGGTTTGCTGTTAATATACCTTTTTGCCGTTAATTTACACTGGTTGCCCCCATCAGGCAGGCTCGATGTAGGGGTCAATCTTACTCCTGTCAGCGGTTTCTACGTCATCGACGGGATAATCACTGGAAATTTGCCTGCCACGACCAACGCCCTGCGGCACCTAATCCTTCCGGCGCTGGCGCTGGGGAGCATCCCTACCGCCGTTATCGCCCGCATGATGCGTGGCTCAATGCTGGAAGTCTTGAATCAGGACTACATCCGTACCGCCCGCTCAAAGGGTCTGGCGGAAAGGGTAGTCATCTGGAAGCATGCCCTGCGCAATGCCATGCTGCCCGTAATTACCGTCATAGGCCTGATGTTCGGGACATTACTTACGGGCGCGATTTTGACTGAAACCATATTCAACTGGCCGGGTATTGGTAAATGGCTCTACGACGGCATTGGGGCACGCGACTACCCTATAGTTCAAGGGGGCACGCTCTTCATAGCCACCGTATACGTGATCATCAACGCCCTCGTGGATCTGTCCTACGGATTCTTCGATCCCAGGATCCAGTATCACTAGGAGACGCCATGGCAACCTCCGAAGCCTATATGCGCACCCCTACCCAACAAGCCTGGAGGCGCTTCCTGCGCTCCAGTTCCGGCAAGGCCGGTTTATTGATAGTAGGTTTCTTCATTTTGCTGGCACTACTCTCCCCGTTGCTTATGCCCTACGATGCGACCAAGGACCGCAATTTGCGCGAGCGCCTGAAGCCACCCACCGCAGAACACATTATGGGCACCGACGAACTCGGACGGGACATTTTTACACGCGTCATCCACGGATCCCGCATTTCGCTCAGAGTCGGCGTTTTCGCCGTGGGGATCGCCGTCGTGGCAGGTACGTTCCTTGGCCTTCTAGCCGGCTATTTCGGCGGACGGATAGACATGCTGATTAGCTGGCTGGTGGATATTATGCTTTCCTTTCCATCGATCCTGCTGGCGATCGCCATCGTAGCGGTAATCGGACCGGGAATTTCAAATGCCATGATCGCCGTCGGCATAGTTCAAATACCCATTTACGCACGCCTCACGCGTAGCGTAGTTCTCTCACTGAAAGAGCAAGACTTCATCGCAGCCGCCGAAGGCCTGGGGGCAGGCCGGGGGCGTATCATTTTCAAACACATTCTCCCCAACGGACTCTCACCGCTCATAGTGCAGGCGACCCTATCCATAGCCACCGCCATTTTGGACGCGGCCGGTTTAGGCTTCCTGGGGCTAGGTGCGCAACCGCCGCAGCCCGAGTGGGGTTTGATGATCTCCAAGGGTTTTTTATACTTCACCCGTGCCCCCTGGATCAGCCTCTTTCCCGGGGTGGCAATCATGGTTGCCGTTCTCGGCTTTAACCTGCTTGGCGACGGTCTGCGCGATGCCCTGGATCCTCGCACGTCACGTTAAGGTCAAGTTTACCCGGCTTAATGTGCGGATAACAAAGGCACCGTAAACTATGCTCATGAAACTATGGAAACTTCCGCTTGCGCTCCTGGCACTGGGTTTAAACGCCTGTATTCCCGGGCTGGTAGAGGCCGGCAAACATTATTCGGTAACCGAAATTGAGTGGCTTACCGACGACGCATCCGAGCGCTGGGCATATTTTTTTGGTGACCCGCAAACCATCAAACTGGGGAACACGGTGCTCAAGCTGGAGCCCGCTGGTGACCGCAAGCACGTCTGGGCATTCCCGGGTGCGCTTTGGGTAAACGGGCAACCGCTGTTCAGAGAAGTGCTGCCGCCACTAAAAAGACCTGCCTTTACCATATCGACTCTGCCCGGATTCGAATACCTCATTAGCGCCAAAGTTGATTTGAAGGGTGTCTGGTTATATGACGGCGCTGACTGGTTCAAGCTGGCAGAGGAAATGCAGGCAAAATCGTCGCTACATAGTAGGGGTGAACCCGCCACACCCGAGATAAGCGGGCTTGACGCCGCACAGGTCAAAGTGTTGCTTGATGAGGCAATCGCTCGAGCCGGAGGGAAACAGTTCGTACTCTATCAGCTTAGCGAACCCGTCTATCCGGATTACAAATTCAACCCGCAGCCGCGTGCGTACCGGAAAGTTACCCTCGCCCTGCAGTTTGGCATGCCCAAGGAGATGTACTTGAAACCCGTCAATCCCACCCCCGCCTGGGAAGTTCTGCGAAAGGGGCACTACAGCGCCTACAACGACAGCGAGCCCTACGCTCTGCTGGCTACCAGCGAAAAGGCCTTTATAAACAAAATATGGCCGCTTGCCGTCGGTCGCCGGGTGCCGCAACCGCCCCCGCCGCCCCTGGATTTCACTAACTATAGTGTAGCCGCCTTCTTTTGGGGCACCAAGCCAACCGGCGGCTACGATATAAAGGTCAAGGAGATGTTCTTGAAAGATGACGTGCTGGTAGTAAAGCTTGAACTGCGTTCTCCCGGACCGGGCAGCATAGTCACCCAGGCAATAACCAGCCCTTTCTTGCTGTTGCGAGTAGAAGGAAAGCCTGCCAAGGTGCGTTTCATTGACATAAAAGGGAACCTAATCAAAGAGGCCCGAGCTGAGTAGCCTCCCTACCAGATACAGCGAGCCCGTGACCACCACGGGTTCGCTGTGCTCTGCCCTGTCCGCGCAGGAAAGCAAAGCTCGCACGGGATCCGGCTCAAACGACAAACCAGCACCCCTCCCGCTATAGGGCCAGGTCAGGACAGCACCGCTCGCCCTGGCAGCCAGAACGTCTAGCATTTCATCTACCGCCTTCTGCGGCTGAGCCCCAAAAACGAGCCGGTACCGGGAAGGAAGTTCATCCACCAGCGCCCGGACTGCATGGAGGTTGTGAGCTCCATCTAAAATGACCTCACGGCCATTAAAGGATCTTCTATCCAAACGCCCGGGAAGGCGGGCTTCAGTCACAGCGGCTTTTACTGCGGCATCGCCGAAGCCCAGCAATCTCAACGCCGCCACCGCAAGCGCTGCGTTCTTCCGCTGAAACGCGCCGGGTAATGCGGGCTGATCCGGCAACGAGAAAAGCGGATCTTCGGGATTGAGAACATACAGTGGTGCAGAGCGCTTTTCAGAAACTTCTCGCAACAGCTCGAGCGCGCGGCCGCGAACAGCCCCAACCACCGGAACACCCGGCTGAACCGCACCGACCTTATCCCGAGCCAGGCTCTCCCAGGTCCCGAAGCTTTGCAAGTGATCGTCACCTATATTCGTGATTATCGTCAGGGCCACGCGCTTCGCCGCAAACATCGTGGCATCGCTCGCCCCGCCAACGCCCGCCTCGAGAGCGGCCCACTCAACAGAGGCTGCAGTGAATTGCTCAAGGGCAAACGCCAACAACCACTCGAAAAAAGCAGGCGGATCCGCGAGGGGCAGCGCACGAGCCCGCTGCACGAATGAAACCAGCGCACCCCTGTCGGCAAACCTCCCGCCTATGCGTACGCGCTCTCTGACGTCATATAAGTGAGGACTCGTAAATGCTGCGGCGCTCATCCGGGCCGCAATGAAGCCGCGCTCCAAATATGCAGCCACGCTGCCTTTGCCATTGGTGCCCAGCACGTGCACCATTTTTGTTTCGGGAAACGGGATACCGAGTCGAGGCCACACCGCACGAAGACGCTGGGCGCCGCGTCGGCGGCCGGCCCGGCGCTGAACCTCAAGCCATCGCACCGCTTCTTCATACATACCGCTACCCCAGAGACAACGGCAAAACCCTGCTTGCAGGGTCGGCATCGGGGAGAGTCAGCGGATCGTGCCAGCCCACCTCAGCCAGGGCACGTTTCCAGTCAGAGAACGATTCGCCATCTTCAAGGCGTAGCGCCGCGTGGCCGACCTCCGGACCGCCCCGCGCAATAACCGCCTCAATCCACGCCCACTTAGCGCTGGCGGACCTCACCTCTACACGTGGACGCAATTTTCGCAGCTCCTTTTGTATTCGTTTCAATCTCGCTTCTATTGTCTTTATGCCGGCGAAGGAGTCGCTCCAGTGTGGCGTATGTCTTTTTGGAACGAAGGGCGAAATGCCTAATGTCACAGGGATAATTTCTGCAACACGTTTCGTGAAAGATATCATTTCCGAGATATCATCATCTGTTTCCGTAGGCAGGCCGATCATCTGATAAAGCTTATAGCCGGAAAACCCCAGCTCGCTGGCCACCTCCGCCGCGCGCAGCAGGTGCTCCTCATTAACCTGTTTCTTGAGGAGATCGCGTAAACGCTGGCTGGGGCCGTCGGAAGCGATCGTGAAAGTGCGCAGACCGCCATGCTTCAAAATAGCGGCCAGCTCCATATCTATCCGATCGGCTCTAATACTGGAAACCGACAGTTTTACTCCTCGTTCTATCAGTTCCCGCCCTACCTGCTTGATGTGCGGATAGTCGGAGAGGGCCGCGCCTACCAACCCTACCTTGTCAACATCTTCGGGGATGACATTTAGCACACGCTCGGCTGGTACATTGCGCGTAGGGCCGTACATCACCCGGGCAAGGCAAAAAGTACAGGGACGCGGACACCCGCGCTCGGCCTCAACCAGGAAAACTCCAGGAAACTCGGACTGCCGGGAAACGATCTGCGAATACACCGGAAGTACATCCACGGGTGCGGTAGCCCAGCGGGGCTCACGCTCATCACGATCGGGAAGGTAAACTCCCGGCATCCCCTCAACCAAATCGAGGAACTCCGCTTTGTCGTAAGCCTGACGGTACGCCTCAGCCAGACGGGGAATCATCTCCTCGCCATCGCCGATCAGGATGGCATCGGCGAACGGAACGAGAGGAGCGGGGTTGGAGCTCGTGAGCGGTCCCCCAATTATGACAAGCGGATCACCACCGGCGCGAGCCTCTCGCAGCGGTTCAATGCCGGCGGCGCGCAGGAGACGAACGACATTTACCAGGTCCAGTTCGAAGGCAATGGATATGGCGAATATATGTACATCACCGGCGTAGTTGGATGCCTCATATACGGGCAGGCGCCCAGGTCCTGCAAGCTCTGCGTCTTCAAGGAAGGCGCGCGCAGCTACGAAATCGGGCTCTTGGTTGAACAGGCGGTAAACAGTCTGAAAACCCAGCGATGCCATTGCCACCGCGTAGGTATTGGGATACGCGATAGTCACCCGGAAGGGCGCGTCCTTGAAGATCGCGCCATTTTCATCCGCCAGGCGACTCCGTATGCGGTTACGCAAGGTGATGTTCATCGATATTCACCCGGCCCAGGGTTGGCCGGGGGTTGCCAAACACAAGCACGAGAAGGGGGATCACGCAGCCGCTTGAGGCTTGGTTACGGCGCGTAGTACGAAGTAAAGCACCGCAGCGATCAAGAGGGCGGGTACCAGGAACTTAAGCAGGGCAATGATGAGCGCCGCCACCGCCAAAAAAAGCCTGCCCAGAAAAACCATTATCCAGCCGCCGAGCCAAAGCGCCACCAAAACTCCCACGACAGCTAAGAGTCCGATTACTATCCATTCAAGCACGTCTTCCAGGGTATACCTATCCAGGGCATTCATCCACAACAAGTCTAGCACATTCACCACTATTCCAAGGGCCCCACCACGTCCTCCACGGCGCGCAAAAGAGCACCGGTGCGCACCAGCTCTCGCAGGCGCGCCAACTCAGGTTTGAGATAACGATCGCGATCCAAATGAGGCACCTCCGCGCGAATGCGCGCATACGCCGCGCGTACGCCCATACCCGGCTGAAGCGGCCTGTGGAAGTCCAAAGCCTGCGCAGCCGACGCCAGCTCGATAGCCAAAACCCAAAGAACGTTCTCGTAAATCTGTCTGGCCTGGCGCGCGGCGGTAGTGCCCATGGAAACGTGGTCTTCCTGATTCGCGCTGGTGGGGATAGAATCCACGGACGCCGGGTGCGCCAGCACCTTATTTTCGCTCACCAGGCTGGCGGCGGTGTACTGGCTGATCATCAAACCCGAGTTGAGGCCGCCACGCTCGGAGAGAAAAGCAGGCAGGCCGGACAGCGCGGGATTAAGCATTTGCTCTACGCGCCTTTCGGCAATATTGGCCAATTCCGCCAGGGCCACGGCCACCGCATCTGCTGGCAATGCCAGTGGTTGCCCGTGGAAGTTGCCGGCGCTTACCACCTCACCGGTTTCGGGTATCACCAGCGGGTTGTCGGTAACGCTTGCCAGCTCCACCTCCAAGGCTCCTCCAAGATATGCCAGGGCATCGCGGCTGGCCCCGTGCACCTGTGGAACCGCACGCAACGAGTAGGCATCCTGCACCTTGTCACAATCGGCATGCGAGGCGGCAATCTCGGAATCTGCAAGCAATCTCCGCAGGTTAGCGGCCACGGCCCCGGCACCGGGATACGGCCTGAGCCGTGCAACCCAGGCATCGAAGGGCCGGTGACTGGCCTTCAGCGCCTCTACACTCATCGCCGCAGCTATGTCCGCAGTTTTCGCCAGCACGCGGGCATCGTGCAACAACAGTACCAGCACCGCACTCATGGCCTGGGTCCCGTTTACCAGCGCCAACCCTTCTTTGGCCTCAAGGATGAGAGGTTCCAGCGCCAATCTCGAAAGCGCTTCTGATCCGGAAAGCAACTCGCCGTCCAGTTCGACTTCTCCCTCGGCAATAAGGGGTAGGGCCATATGGGCCAAAGGCGCCAGGTCACCCGAGGCCCCCACGGATCCCTGGGAAGGCACGACCGGGTGCGCTTGGGCGTTCAGGAAAGCGAGCAGCCGCTCGACCACGAGTGGCCGCACCCCCGAATAACCGCGTGAGAGGGAAACAGCCCGTAGCAGCAGCATCGCCCTCACAACCTCAGCCGGGAAGGGCTCCCCAACTCCGATGGCATGGGAAAGCAAGAGGTTGCGCTGCAACTCCCGTACCGCCGCGGGCTCAATTCGCACCCGTGCAAACTTGCCGAAGCCGGTAGTCACACCGTAAACCACCGCCCCCGAAGTCAATGCGCGCTCCACTACGTCACGGCTCTTCTGCATACGCACTTTGGCGGAATCGCCGAGAGACCAAAAAAGGTCGCCGCGGGCCGTGGCGACCACGTCATCCAGCGTAGGTACGGCATCCAGTTCGGGCACGCCTTAACCTAACATGTAGAAGTGGAACGCTACCGCACCTGCGAAGGCGTCATCGTCGGGCGCAAACCGCTGCCCGGGGGCGACGTTCTCTTGCGCTTCGTGGGGCCGGACGGGACCCTGGACGCTGTGGCGCGCAAGGCACAGAGGCCAGGTGGGAGGAGCGGCCGGCTGATGCTATTTCATCACGTCCGTTTTCAGATCTACCAAAAACCCGACCGCGACCTGGCGACGCTCACCCAGGCCGAGCTGGTAGGAAGACTGGAGCAGCTTTCGGACCCTGAGCGCTATCCGGCCGCCGCATATCTGGGGGAGCTCGCCTACCGCCTGGCTGCGCCCGAGGTGGCGCCCGTCCTCTGGCCGGTATTTACAAGCGGTCTTCGGGGAGTGTCCCAGCATGAACATCCAGAAGTGCCGCTGGTATGGAGCGGCTGGCGCATGCTGGCGGCTGGCGGACTGGAGCCGGCCACAGAAAGCCGCTGCGGCCACCCGCCGTCGCGGTTGGAACTCACGGGTTCCCTCGCTTGCTCCCGCTGCGCGCGCTCGCCCTCTCTTGCTCTCGGAAACAGAGGAGGAAACCTTTTGACTGCGGTCCTGCGTGGCCCAGGCAAGGAAGCCATAGCACTCCTTGAGAAACATGGGGCGCGAGAATTACTGGCGGTTCTGCTTGGCTACGTAGCTTATCAGCTGGAGCCCCTGCGCTCTGAACGTGCCGTACAAAAAGCCTTCCTGGGTAAACATTGAGAAAAATCATCTCCCCGCCACCCTGCGCTCGTACCCATCCCTCCGTACCCGCGGGTCGAAGTGCCGCAATGCCGCCTGTACGATGTATTCATCGTCAGGTATCCCAACTCACGGTTTTTCGCCAGTAGCCGGGAAGGCCGTTATAATACGGCGCAAGGAGGCACATAAATGCGCCCGAAACACGCCTGGATGCGCGAAACTTACGAAAAAAGCACCGAGCGCGTGCCCGAGCGCCCGGTTGCGCACCGCACGCTCTCGAATATCGCCCCCGACCCCCTCTACACCCCCGGGGACATCGAGCCCTTCGACTACGAAAATAAGCTAGGTTACCCCGGCGAGTACCCCTATACCCGCGGCGTCTACGGCTCGATGTACCGCTCGAAGCTGTGGACTATGCGCATGTTCGCCGGGTTCGGCACCGCCGAGCAAACCAACGAACGCTTCAAGAAGCTGCTGGCCGCTGGCCAGATGGGCCTCTCGACCGCCTTCGACCTGCCAACGCTTATGGGTTACGATTCTGACCACCCGCTCTCGGCGGGCGAGGTGGGCAAGTGCGGCGTGGCCGTCAGCAGCCTGGCCGACATGGAGATCCTCTTCGACGGTATCAACCTGGAAGAGGTCACCACCTCGATGACAATCAACTCGCCCGCCAACGCCATCTGGGCGATGTACCTGGCGCTCGCCAAGAAGAAGGGCTATCGCTGGGAAAAGCTGGGCGGCACGATCCAAAACGACATCCTCAAGGAGTTCATCGCCCAGAAGGAGTTCATCTTCCCGCCCGAGCCCAGCGTCAAGCTGGTGATCGACACCTTCGAGTGGGGGCCAAAGAACGTGCCCCGCTGGAACTTCATCTCGGTTTCCGGCTACCACATCCGCGAGGCGGGGGCGACCGCCGTCCAGGAGCTGGCCTTTACCCTGGCCGACGGTTTCGAGTACGTGGAGAAGGCGCTCGAGCGCGGCATGGACGTCGACGAGTTCGCCCCCCGCATCAGTTTCTTCTTTGACGTCCACAACGACTTCTTCGAGGAAATTGCCAAGTTTCGCGCTGCCCGCCGCATCTGGGCCACCCAGATGCGCGAGCGCTACGGAGCAAAGGATCCGCGCAGCTGGATGCTGCGTACCCACGCCCAAACCGCCGGTGTCAGCCTGACAGCCCAGCAGCCGCTCAACAACCTCACCCGCGTCGCTATCCAGGCGCTGGCGGCGGTTCTCGGCGGCACCAATAGTCTCCACACCGACGCCTACGACGAGGCGCTGGCCCTGCCCACTGAGGAGGCGGCCACGCTGGCGCTGCGGCAGCAGCAGATCATCGCCTACGAGTCGGGCGTGACCCACACCATCGACCCGCTGGCTGGCAGCTACTACGTCGAGTGGCTCACCGACAAGATCGAGGCCGAGGCCATGCGCTACATCGAGGAGATCCGCCGCCTGGGCGGCGTCGTCCACGGCATCGAGCAGGGCTACTTCCTGCGCGAAATCGGCGACGCCTCCTACCGCTTCCAGCAGGAGGTGGAATCCGGTGAGCGCATAATCGTCGGGGTCAACGCCTTCCAGGATGAAAAAGAAATAGAGGTTCCTCTCCAGGAAATCGACCCCGAGATCGAGCGCATACAGGCCGAACGCCTGGCACGGGTGCGGCGGGAGCGCGACCAGGAGCGTGCGGAACAGGCACTTAGCAGTTTGCGTGATGCCGCCGCGAACGGTCAGAATACCATGCCCCACTTCGTCGAGGCCGCCCTCGCCTACGCCACCCTGGGCGAGATGATGGACGTTTTGCGTGAAGTCTACGGAGTTTACGAGGAGCCGGTGATGGTCTAATTGGCTCGAGCTACGTGGTACGTGGTAGCAGGACCGGCCTGTAGCCTGTTGCCCGTAGTAGGGCCGTCAACAACAACGAAACGTCGGCTTTCTGTGAGGCATGGATAACCCGCTTCGCGGATTTGCCCGGGGATGCAACATTGGCCAGGACACAGAGAAGCTAAACCAAATCCCCGGACGAATGAGCTACCAGCGAATGAGATACGGGGCCCATGCCGTGCCCAAAATCCACGGTTAGGTCACCACAAAAAGAAGCCTCCCTCCCCTGGGGAAGGGCCGAGGTGATACCGTCTTCCCAATCAACTCCTCTTGCTAGCTATGTTTTTACCAGCCAGCGCCTCCCGTTCCGGTTAGCGTTCATTTCTGGCCTGGTCTCTGGTCTTGGTTTTTTGTCTTGTCCTTGTTAGATTCCTGCTCCTTATAGTAAGACTTCAGCCTGCCCATGGGCTGTCGTAGGATCTTGTGCACAACGGCCATCAGGACAGTGAAGACCCCCACCAAACATTAAGGGAATCCCGTAAGGGAGGCTGCCAGTGGAGCAAAGGAAGTACAACGAAGGTTAGGTAGTACGCATCCAGCAAGAAACTGAGGCCGGGGTTCCCGTGGTAAAGCTGGTGCGCAAGTACGGCTTCAGTCAAAACACCTTCTATCGCTGGCGGGCTAAGTACGGGGGGATGGAAACGAGCGCTTTGCGAAAACTGAAGATGCTGGAAGAAGAAAAGTCAAGTCGCGATTTTTGTGGGTTCATCTTCCGCCGTCCAAAGCGGCCCCATGTCTAGATAACGCCTGAACGCCCAGTCCTCACTCGCTCTCAGCATCACCGCCGTGGTCAGGTTGGCCAGGCTCTTCTCGCTGGGGAATATGCCCACCACCC
>Ga0256835_1000558_pt1 | contig 26922 bp, 25 predicted proteins | sample PIR30metaG_FD_185972 | JGI IMG/M metagenome (GOLD analysis project Ga0256835, IMG submission 185972) | Hydrothermal vent microbial communities from East Pacific Rise, Pacific Ocean - PIR-30 | ecosystem: Environmental > Aquatic > Marine > Hydrothermal vents | place: Pacific Ocean: East Pacific...
GGTGCTGGAAAGTTCTATGCTGGCCGATGGAAGGACGGTCTCTATTCCATGCTTGTTATTGGACTTTCAGGATGGCAGGCTTATAGCGGATTTAAAAGCGGAGCAAAAACAAAGGGATACATTTTTACAGGCCTTACAGCGTTTTTCTACGCAGGGAACGTTTACGGCTCTGCGGTGGCAGCAAAAATTTACAATCTCCAGATGGACAGCCGCATTCAGGGTGAAATAAGAATCTCCATACCGGTACTTCTCAGATGAAAAGGGTATATTTCGTTTTATTCTTTACATTTCTTCTTTTCCCGGATGCTCTTCTGAAGTATGCGAATGTCCTTTACTCAAAGGGTCTTTGTTATGAATCTGTAACTGAATATAAAAGGTTCCTTTTCTTTAATCCGGATTATCCGGACAGGAAGGAGATATTGTACAGAATCGGCTTATGTCTGAGAGAGGAGGGAGAACTCGACCAGGCTCTTCAGTATTTCAAACAGGCAATGGCAGAAGGACATGATAAGGCCTTCATAGGTGCTGCCACTGTCCTGATTGCCCGGAGGGATTATGAGAGCGCTTCGGTCCTTCTTTCATATGTTTCGAGGTTTCGGAAATATAGAAGAGAGGCACAGTTCTATCTGGGAATTAGCGAACTCATGCAGGGGAATTACGACAGGGCCATTGAAGCATTCCGTTTTTCCTTGGGGGAAAAGGGAAAAGAGCTTTATACAGGGATAGAGAAACTAAAACACAGAAAGTCACCGGAGGTGGCTTCTTTCCTGGCCAGGATGCTCCCGGGTGCAGGCCAGCTCTATGCCGGTTCCTTAAAGGATTTCATCGCCGGAATTTTGACATCAGGGGTCACACTGTATTTTCTCGGGTATCATGTAGCCCATGAAAAGTTCCTGGAGGCAATCCTGATATACGTTCCTCTCTTCCAGAGATATTACCTTGGGGGAGAGAAAAGGGCAGCTCAGATAATAAGGGAAAAAGAAATCCGACTGCGAAAAAAACTTGTTCTCTTGGCCCTTTCTATATTCAGAGAAGGAGAAGATGCCCCTGTGAGGGAAGCAGAATCTATACCAGAAAAATAATTCCTTAACCCATGGAAGATGAACAAATTTACATATCTTCGGGTCAACGAATAAACATCCTTCGGCGTTTCAGATTTTCAGATATCAACAGCCTTTATTATTTCCGGGTAAAGATTTGAGAACTTCTTCATATACTCCTTTCTCTCCTCTATGAGCTGTTCTATAAGCTTTTCTGCCGTTGCTTCAGTATAATAGTTTGAAAGGTCAAAGGGATTGAGGTCGAGATCAGGAATGTTTTTAGGAATGAGGGTTTTGAACAGCGGGTGTTCTTCCCAGTCAATCGTACCCTTCATTATTGCCCTTATGGCTGCTGCGTTGTCCCTGATTCTTATTTTATAGGATTTCGTTCCCCTGTCGTTTCCCCTTTCTCCTATGGTTCCTGTATTCATAAGATATGCCTGAACCTTATCCTGGGGCAGTCCCCGATAGAGGTCATAGAAAATATTTCCCTCCTCATCTTCCGGCCCTACAATAAAGGGGTTCGTTCCTACCACCCTTACGGATTGACCTGCCTTTGTAGGGTCTCCTGCAGAAGTCTCTATGCTTTCACCAAGCATAAATGCAGCAGCTGCCTGTGCCGGGTCGAGCTTCTGTATCATGGGGAGAATATCGCTTCTTCTGGTGATAAAAAGGAAAATCAAACCATCTATTTCAGAAAGCGGTGGGAGATTTATTGAGTCGGATTTCCATTCCCCGAGATCTGACCACTGGATTATTCCTCTCCCGTTTCCGGTGAGGGTAAGGTCCTGGAAATAGACTTTTCCCTTCCAGTCTACCAGCACATTTTCAAGGAGGGCAGAAGGCTTTCTTGCCGAATCGTAAATAAGGGGCTGGGATTCCCTTTCAAGTCCATCTGTCTTTATGAAAAAGCCTATTTCTGTACCGTAAGCTGAACCGTCGGGTCTCAAAGCAACGAAATCGTCCTGGACTATCCATACCCTTTCCCCTTCATCAGGATTCAGACCCCAGGGATGTACGGAGTGGGTAGTTTTTCCTGTGCCCGAAAGTCCAAAGAGCAGGATTGAATAGGTTCTGAGTTTTCCATTCCTGTCCCTCACCCTTGCGAGCTTTGCCCCTGCGTGAAGTCCAAGGTATCCCTTATCTACCTTGGCCCTGTACATTGCCATCCTGAGGAAGCCCTTTTTTATTTCCCCGTAATAATCGGTTCCAAGAACAAAGGTCACATTTATTTCCGGGAAGACGATTATCTGTCTGTCCTTTTCCTGCCATTCTGGAATATATACCATGTAGAGTTCTGGACCTGGAAGGTCAGGATTGAAATCGGGCAGGGACTGCGTCCACATATAGGGAACTCTGATTGTATCCCTTCTTGCAATGGAAAAGAGAAGATGCATATGTGGATTGAAATCAGGATTAACCCCCATATTTCTATGATGTTGAATTAAAGGGGCCTTCTTCAGGTATTCGAAGACGAGCTCCAGGGTTTTTGGAAGTTGTTCCAGAAGTTTTTTCCTTTGAGGTGTCCACTCCAGGGAGTTCATTAAATTTTCGTCCTCTGCGTATAAATAGGTCAACCTGGCACTTCGATTTCTTACCGAAGTAAAGAAAGCCAGACTTCCATCTTCAGTTACAACCCCATGTTTTATAGCTTCTTCTCTCATTTCTTCTACAGAAGGTTTCCTGACATTGGGATATCCAAAGGCTTCTCTAACCTTTTCCAATATCTCTCTCTGATCAATTTTCATTTCTACCTCCTTTTTGTAAAGAGAGAATTTTAACTCTTTGCGAAATATATGTAAATGATGGAATTTTTAAAAGGGGAATTTTATACTATAATTACTCCATGGGCGAATATGAAAAACTTTTTGGGTTGGGAGAAAATTATACCCTTGAGGATTTAAGATCTGCATATCTTGGTAAGATAAGGAAAATCGTGGAAAGAGCAAAAGAAGCTCGCTGGCAGGGATTTTTACAACAGAGGAATATCTTTATCAAACTAACCGATGCCTTTCTTGTGCTATATAAGAAGAAGGCGGAACCCACAAAACGGACGGATGCATATGAAAGGGCGGAAACCACGTTTAAGCAGGGAAAAGTAGCCTATTATGAGGGAAACTATAGAAACGCAGCTGAGATGTTTCAGGAGGCTATAACCATCAATCCTTACAAGCACAGTTACTATGGTTTTCTTGGTCTTGCGCTCAAGAATCTCAGGAGTTATGATGCGGCAGTGAAAGCTCTTGAGAATGCCATAAGGTTGTTTCCCATCAATAAGGATTACTGGATGTCACTGGGGGAGGTCTATCTTGAAGCAGGAAAGAAAACCAAAGCCATGGAGAGTTATGCAGCTGCTTATCTGGTGGATCCAAACGATTTAAAACCCCTTGAAAAGATGGATGAGATCGATCCAACAGCGTTCATTTTAAGGAAGAGAAAGGGATTCTCAAAGGGCCTTTTCGGATTGTTTAAAAAGAAGTAGGTCGCTCACCCTTTCAGGGTGAAGAGTTTTTCTGTCTGAAGGAAAGAGAGATTCTGCCAAGAGTTATTTTGTCCCCATCCTTTAATTCATAAAGAAATCCAGTGCTGAGTCTCCTGTTGTTCAGGAATGTACCATTCAAGACACCGATTTCTTCCTTAATAAAAAATGCTCCGTCCTTGAAAATTATTCTTGCGTGTCTTCTGGATACGAATCTTTTTTTATCGTATTCGGTGAGGTCCACGTGGGGAACAAAATTACTGGAAAGGTCCTTTCTTCCGATAAAAGTTACCTTTTTTTCTATTGGAAATCTAACATCGCTTCCTTCCAGTTCAAGCCAGGCTGAAACTCCTTTGGGAAGGGGTTCCTCTTTGTCTTTTTCCTCTTCCTTGAACTTGGCCCCAACCTTGTCCATTATTTCATACATTTTTCTCAGTCTGTAAGCCAGCTTTCTCATCATCCTTATGGAGAGGGCAGGGGAGGATTTTATAATCTCGTCAAATACACTTTCATCCACCAGGATCAGCTCACAGTCTTCCTCTGCTATTGCATCTGCTACACGGGGTTGTCCTGTAAGAAGGCCTAAATCCCCAAAAAAGTCTCCCTTCCCGAGGGTAACGATTTCCTCTCCTCTACGACTAATTTTCACCTTCCCTTTATGAATGAGATACATAAATCTTCCTTCTTCACCTTCTCTGAAAATTACCACGCCCTTTGGAACTACTATGGCTTCCTTTTCCATCTTAAATTTATTCTATCCCGGCAGGTCTGGGTTGTCAAACTCAAGTTGAGCAGGTCTTCATGAGCTATAGACCCAGGAATTAATTTTATCAGTTTACTTTCCTGTACCTGGAGTATATGCTGGTATAATTTTTCCATGAAGGACTTCAGATTTCATCTTCCAACAAAGATTTACTTTGCAAGGGGAAATTTTCAGAAGGTTGGAGAAATCCTTGGAGATAGGTGGAAAAGGATTCTCCTTGTTACAGGGAAAAAGTTTGCCAGGGAATACGGCCTGGTGGATTCCCTGAGAAAGCAGTTGAAGGGAACCTACATCATTCACTATGATGGGATAACTCCAAATCCCAAGGTGGATGAGGTGATTGAAGCTTCAGGGATAGTCAGGGAAGAAAAACTGGAGATGGTTCTTGCCCTCGGAGGTGGCTCCGTAATGGATGCCTCCAAGGTTATAGCAGCATATAGCGTTTCAGAAGGAGAACTCTGGGATTACATCTCCGGGAAAAAATCCTTTTCCGGAGCACTTCCTGTCGTTGCAATACCCACAGTGGCGGCTTCAGGTTCTGAAGCTGATCCCTATGCGGTTATAACCCATCCAGAGTTGAAGGAAAAAAGGGGAGTATTTTCCCCCTTCTTTTATCCTGAAATAGCTATATGGGATCCAAAGTTAACCTACACTTTGCCCCTTACTACCCTTGGAGATGGGGTGGTTGATATAATTTCCCACGCTCTGGAGGGGTATATTTCAGGGGAAAAAGCGTCTCTCCAGAATGGTTTCACTGAGATAATTATCAAAGAAGTAATGGGAGCCTGGGAAAAGATAATAAGGGGAGAAGAGCCAGGAGAGACAAGGGATATTCTATGCTGGGCCTCAACTCTGGCAATATCTCAATTTCTCTCGGCAGGAAGAAATGGACATTTTGTGCTTCATGGAATAGAACACGCCATCTCAGGGATTTATGATCATGTAAGCCATGGTGCAGGTCTTGCCGCTCTTATGGTTCCATACCTTTTTGTTGTTGGAAGAAAAAGGCCAGAACGGGTTTCTGCTTTAACCAAGGCTCTGTTCGACGTTTACCACTGGGAGACAGGGTTGAAGGAGCTCGAGGAGTGGTTTAAGGGGAACAAACTTTTCCGCACCCTTACCTCTCTCGGAGCAGATGACCTGGATGCCATTGAGGAGAAGGCATGGGAAACAAGCGGAGAAAGGCTGGCCTCCGTAGGGCTTTCGAGGGAAGAACTCAGGGAGATTTTAGAGCTTGCCAGATGAAGGAATGGAAGAGACCACAGCTCCCGGTTCCCTACCCCCTTGTGGTGGTGGTTTCCGGAGGAGATAAGCCAAATCCTTCCCCTTATATATTTTATGGTCAATTCAACGAGCATCCTGTGGTAATCGGAATAGGAATAAAGGAAAAACGATTCACCTATAAACTTATAAAGGAAACAGGGGATTTTACCGTAAACTTTGTTAGCAGAGAAATGTTGAAGATGGTTGATAGGGCTGGTTTTGTTTCAGGCTGGAGACAGGAAAAATCAGGGTTATTTTCCTGGAGAAGATCTTCAGTTATTAAGTCTTATTTTATAGACGGGGCTCCGCTTGCCATGGAAGTTAAGTTTCTGAGGGAAATTCCCTTCACAGACCATATCCTTCTTCTGGGAGAGGTGGTGAAAATATGGGTCAGAGAGGGGGTGGATGGAAGGGCCTTTGTGCTTTCTTCTTACAGTGAGGCCGGATACTACAGGGTGGGAGATCTGCTTGAAAGATGGGGATTTTCCAGGAGGGAACCTTGAACATTCCCCTTTCCCTTATTTTAGCGGTCCTTCTTATTCTCGTGCTTTCCGGTCTGGGAAGAAAAATTTTTAAGATGGACAGGTCCTCCTTCCCATTGGTGATAATTTTTTACATTCTGGTGGGTATAATACTTTATTTTCCTTTGAAGGAACAGATCGATCTTATGTCTCCCTTTTTCCTTCTTTCCCTTGGTATAGTCGGATTTATTGAGGGTGCTTCCATGAACTTCTCAATGTTGCGAATAAAATCCAGTTTCACGTTACCCTTTTTAAGATTTGTGGTTCTTTTCGCCTTCTTTTACTTTTCCTTCCACTTTATCTCAGGTAATGTGATTTTTTCCCTTTCCTTTGCTACCGTTTTTACCCCTGTTTCTTTTTACGGGCTCGAAGGAGAGAAGCTCGTGCAAGCATCTTTATGGGAGGTATTATCCATACTTCCTCTGGGTGTAATCTTTTCTCTGAAAAGGGGGAATTTTCTGGAATCCTTTTTACTGCATCTGTTGTTTGGAATTGTACTGGGTCTCATTGCCTATATCTCACTGGGAATAAAGGTTAATAGAGCGGAGAGGAACGCTATAATAATAGGAATCCTCCTTCTTGGATCTGCCAGTGCCTCATATCTGCTTCTTTCTCCAATATTTGTTGGGTTTCTTGGGGGAATGACCTATGCCAATCTTCCCAGGTTTACAGCTGTGGAGAATTTTTTACCCGAGCTTCTGGTTCTGGAAAAACCTGCTTTTCTATTTATTCTCATTTATCTGGGAATGTTTTCCACGAATCTTACACTGGCCAGCATTCTGGTAGCGCTTTCCATTCTTCTCATTAAATCGGTTCCTGCGGTTTTATGGAGGGAACCGGGCTATATATCAATTCCTCCCATTTCTGTAGCTGCTGGATTGAGCCTGTTTCTTCATTTTATGGATGTTATTCCCTCTTACGTTCTATCAGCCTTTACCCTTGCGCTGGTTTTCCTCGAAATTGCTGAATATACCGTATTGAATTACCGTAAAGAGGGTATTATAATATTAAAAAGGGGGCGATAGGATTCGACAGGGGTGTAGCAGTGGCAAGGCTGCATGCCGAGGTGCCGTCAACCTCGTAAAACAGGCGGCAAAACAATAAGTGCGAACGATCTTGCACTCGCTGCCTAAGTGAGGCAGCCGTTCGCTGAAGACCTTCCCTGCGGGTCTCAGCGGGCGACAAAAAGCAGGGTGGTTCCGGGAACCTTCCCCCGATTCCCGGAACGAGATTAAGGGGGATAGCTCCTCTGAGCCCTGCCCCTTCGGGCGACGAGGGGCGAATAAACAAAGAAGGGGCTAAGCATGTAGATGCCTTTCCAGTGCCACCTCTGGACGCGGGTTCGAGTCCCGCCGCCTCCACTTTAATCCTCTTTTGTGATAAAATCCCTTACATGAAGAGATTAAAGATTGTTCTTTTATTTTTCCTGGTGGCCTTCGCGTTTTCCCAGGAAGTTAAAGCGAGATACGCTGATCATTCTAATTTTTCCAGATTTGTTATAGAGAGCGATACCCCTCTTGAGTATAAAGTATTTTACACAGGGGAATTCTCTGTTAGCTTAAAAATAGACGGGGATATTAATGTATCCCCAATTTCCAGAATTGACAGCAAGTTGCTCTCATCCCTTATTGTTCAAAAGCAAGAAGGTAAAACAGTATTGACCCTGAAGTTCAGAAAATCCTGCACATGGAAGGTTTTTGAGCTTACCAATCCTTTCAGAATAATTTTAGATATACGGGAGAGACCCAGGGGAAATATATTAAAAAATTTCGTACGAACCATTGTGATCGATCCGGGCCATGGAGGAGAAGAATTCGGTGCTGTGGGTAAAAATGGGACCACAGAAAAGAAACTTACTTTAATCTTCGCTAAGGAACTGAAGGGCATAATAGAGAGGAATCTGGGAGTGAGGGTAATCCTTACAAGGGATGATGACAGTTTCGTTTCCCTTGACGAGAGAACATCCATTGCCAATAATGCCAAGGCTGATCTTTTTGTAAGCATACATTTTAATTACTCTGAGGACCCTACTGTAAAGGGTCCTGAAACTTATTTCTTGAGCTATAAGGCTACAGATTCCGATGCGAGGTTGCTGGCCTATAAGGAAAATCTTGGGAAGATCAAAGAGGCTCCCAGCTCTGATATTGAGTTGATCCTCTGGGATATGGCTCAAAGCCAGTATCTTTACCAGTCCAGTCGCCTTGCTGAAATGGTACAGATGGAACTGGCCAGTGAGATGGGGGTGACCAACAGGGGAGTAAAGCAGGCTCCCTTTGCCGTTCTGATGGGAGCCACAATGCCAGCTATCCTTGTGGAGGTGGACTTTATTTCCAATCCCGACGAGGAAAAACTGCTTTTAACTTCCGATTACAGGCACAGGCTGGAAATGGCTATTTTCCGTGGAATACAGAAATATATAAGGTCACTGAGATAAATGAGAAAGGTTTTAATTTTTTCTCTGGTAATAATAGTACTGGGTTTTTTGGTTTCCCTTTTAATTTATTTTTCTTCCAAAAGTTCGAGAAAAAAGGAAGAGGTAAAAAAGGAAGTTTCCTCCATAGAAGAGGGGGTTCAGCAGGGGGACAATACCGAAAAGGTAAAGTTGTTTTTCCCGACCTATGAAGGATACCTGCTCCCGGCAGAGAAGGAAATTCCAGTTTCGGAAACAGATCTTGAAAGGGCTGAAAAAATACTGGAAGCACTGAAGAACCCTCCCGCAGGAGGGCAATCTCCCTTCCCTATAGGTGCAAGCGTAAGAAAGGTTTACATTGTTGGCAAGAAGGCAGTGGTAGATCTTTCCCTCCCTTCTGAAAGGACCGGAACCACCCAGGAACTTCTGGTTATTTATTCCTTTGTTAATTCCCTGGTCTATAACATTGATAGTATAGAGGAGGTAAAAATAGTCATAGGTGGAATTGAAAGGAAAACCCTTTACGGTCATGTGAGTTTGAAATACCCCTTCTATCTGGATTTAAGCTATGCTGGAGAGTGATAAACCAATAGGTATTTTTGACTCCGGAATCGGAGGCCTTACAGTATATAAAGCACTAAAGGAATATCTACCTTCGGAGTCCTTTATTTATCTTGGAGATACAGCCAGATTGCCCTATGGAACGAAGTCTGAAAGGGCTGTTGTGAGATTTTCGATAGATAACACAGAGTTCCTGTTAAAGTTCGGAATAAAAGCTCTCGTTGTTGCGTGTAATACATCATCTTCTATTGCCATAAAAGAGTTAAGAGAGAAATTTCCAGGGCTTCCTATTATAGGGGTTATAGAGCCGAGTGCGAAGCTGGCCATGGAGATGAGTTCTTCGGGAAGGATAGGTGTTATTGGAACAGAGGCTACCATCAGAAGCGGGAGGTACCGGGAACTTCTGGAAAGGGATGGGGCAGAAGTTTTTTCTCAGCCCTGCCCCCTTTTTGTTCCTCTTGTGGAGGAGGGCTGGATAGAACACAGAGTGACACAATTGGTTGCAGAGGAGTATTTGGCCTGGATGAGGGGAAAAATAGATACACTCATCCTCGGTTGTACCCATTATCCTGTTATTAAAAGGGTAATCGGTGAAGCTGTGGGTAAAGAAGTGAGGCTTATAGAATCCGGATTCGCAGTGGCCAGAGAACTGAAGAGAATGCTTAAGGAGAAATCTCTCCTGAGGGGGGATGGGGAAGGAGAGGATATGTTTTTTGTTACGGATTTCCTTTCCAAATTTTCCAGGGTGGCAGAAATTTTCCTTGGAAGAAAAATAAAAATAGAAGAGAGAAAATTTTCTATGTGCTAAAATCTTCTGGGAGGTGAAAAATGAAAAAGGTAAAGGTTGTAGCAATTGCCGTGGTAGCCTTACTCCTGGGACTGTTTCTTGGTAGTAAGGGAATGGTCAAAGACAGGGGAAAGGAGCCTCCAAAGGTAGTTCCTAAAGTGGCCATTGCAGGAGAAGGAGTGCCCTGGAATGATATTTTTGTAAAGGTGGCAGAAAAAGTAAGGCCTGCTGTGGTCAGGGTTGAAACAGAATCTGTTGTAACAATAGAAAGTCCATTTAATGATTTCTTTTCAGACCCCTTCTTTAAGTGGTTCTTTGGGGAACCTCAACCAAGTAGGCCTCAGAAAAAGAAAGTGGTAGGTCTTGGCTCGGGGTTTATCATATCTCCTGACGGATATATAGTAACGAACAATCATGTCGTGGATGAAGCTAAGAAAGTAAAGGTTAAGCTTACGGACGGAAGGGAATTCGATGCTGAAATTAAGGGAACAGATAAGAAATCAGATCTCGCCTTACTCAAGATAAAGGTTAAAAATCTTCCCTATGTAGAATGGGGAGATTCTTCCAAAATTAGAGTTGGAGAATGGGTGCTCGCAATAGGAAACCCCCTGGGTCTGGATTATACGGTTACAGCCGGGATAGTCTCTGCAAAGGGTCGTCAGCTTCCATTATCAGAATACGAGGACTTTATTCAAACGGATGCAGCAATTAATAGGGGAAATAGTGGAGGACCCCTGGTAAATCTTCAGGGCAAAGTAATAGGGGTTAATTCAGTCATAATAACCAGCTCGCCGGGCGGAGCCTTTATGGGCCTGGGCTTTGCAATTCCTTCTAACCTGGCGAAGAAGGTCATAAGGGATCTTAAATTGAGGGGTCGCGTTGTTAGAGCTTATCTTGGTGTTTCTATTCAGGCCATCACCGAGGATATGGCCAAGACCCTTGGATTGAAGTCCACGAAGGGGGCCATAATTTCTGATATAGTTAAGGGCTCCCCTGCTGATAAAGCTGGTTTGAAGAGATATGATGTTATCGTTGCAATAGATAATAAAAAGGTTAAAAACCCTCTTGATCTTAAGATATCCATAATTTCACACTCTCCAGGGGATATCATCGAACTCACCGTACTGAGAGATGGAAAGTTGAAGAAAATAAAAGTCAAACTTGGTAGCGAAGAACAGGCACCATCCTTTGCGGTAGCCAAGACCAATTTGGGCCTGGAAGTGGGACCCCTTCCAAGAAAGCTCAGAAGCATGGGCTATCGTTATGGTGTTGAGGTAAAGAAGGTTTACAAGGGTAGTCCTGCGTATGCAGCCGGAATTATGGAGGGCGATGTGATTCTGGAAATTAACAGAAGCCCTGTTCGTTCCGTTGCAGAGTTTAATTCCGTGGTAAGCAAATTAAAGAAGGGAGACATAGTGCTTCTTACAGTAGCAAGGGGTCCTCAGGTATTTATAGTGACTTTAAGGGTTGAGTGATGGACTTTTACAAGACCCACGCTTTAGGGAACGACTTTTTAATAATTGAAAAAGAAAATCTGGTGGGCGAGCCCGGGGAACTCGCCCGCCAGATATGCCACAGGCATTTTGGGGCAGGAGCTGACGGCTTGATAGTGATATCCAGTGAAAAAGACGGGTTCGGCTTCAGAATTTTCAATGCAGATGGTTCGGAGGCCGAAATTTCAGGTAATGGGATAAGATGTGCTGCAGCCTATCTTTATTACAGGGGAATTGCAAAGAACAGGGAAATTCAATTCAATACACAGGTTGGTCCTCGCAAGGTTTGGCTGGAAGGACAGGATGGCAATAGTTTTACCTTCAAAGTATCCATGGGTAAGCCAAAGCTGGCCTCCAGAGATATTCCTTTTGACGATGGTCGTGTAAGGGAATCCATAATTGACTATCCCCTTTCCATAGGAAACAACGTTTATCCTGTAACAGTAGTTTCTGTAGGTAATCCCCATTGCGTTTTGTTTTTTGAAAATCTTCCTTCCTCTTTAGAATGGAAGGAAATGGGTAAGGAAATAGAAGAACACCCCTTCTTTCCTGAGAGGACCAATGTGGAATTTGTGAAGGTTGTAAATGATTCTACCATTGAGGTACTTTTCTGGGAGAGAGGGGTAGGAGAAACCTATTCGTCTGGAAGCGGTTCCTGTGCAGCTGCTTATGCAGCACACATCAAAGGTCTGGTGGGCAGAAGGATTATGGTAAAGACACCTGCTGGGAATGTAAATGTGGAGGTTAATGACGAGCTGATTGTAGAAGGACCGGCAGAAGTGGTTTACAGGGGAGAATGGCTCAAATAAAGGAAAATACCAATTTTAATTTGCCCAATGTGCTTACCATTTTCAGAATATTTCTGGTTCCGGTAATAGTGACAGTATTACTTGTAAGATTTCAGGGAAGAGTTTTCCTGGCCCTCGGGTTTTTTCTCCTTGCGGCTATCACTGACTATGTAGATGGTTATCTTGCAAGGAGTCGGGGAGAAATTACAACCCTCGGGATTCTCCTGGACCCTATTGCGGACAAGTTGCTTACAAGTTCTTCTTTTATAGCTCTGGTTGAGCTGGAATTAGCACCTGCCTGGGCCGTGGTTATAATTGTAGGAAGGGAAATAGCGGTTACTGGAATGAGATCCATTGCTGCAACTCGAGGAATCGTAATTCCTGCCTCTTCCTTTGGTAAAAAGAAGATGATTTCAGAGGTGATAACAATTTCATTGCTTATTCTCACATTAAGATATCCGTTTTTAAGGGCACCGGGGAAAATTTTTCTTTATATTACCGTTTTGTTCGCTCTTGTGTCAGCGGGTGATTATATAATTAAGTTTGCGAAAACTTCAGAGAGGTAGTATATTTAAGAACTGTGAAATATATTTTTTTAGAAAAAAGGAGGTAAGGAATGGGCAAGATTAAAGTTGCTATTGCTGGTATTGGCAACTGCGCAAGCTCCCTTATACAGGGAATTTATTATTATTCTGAAAAAAATGATACTGTTGGTCTTATGTATCCTGATTTTGGGGGTTATAAGCCCTCTGATATCGAAATAGTAGCTGCTTTCGATATTGATAGTAGAAAAGTGGGAAAACCATTGGAGGAGGCTATTTTTTCACCTCCAAACTGTACGATGGTTTTCTGGGATAAGATCCCCAAAACAGGAGTTACAGTTAAGATGGGACCCATCCTGGACGGCGTTGCAGCCCACATGTACGAGTATCCGGAGGATATCAGTTTCAGACCCTCTGACCAGGAGCCCGTGGATATTGTTAAAGAACTTAAAGAATCCGGTGCGGAAATTCTTGTGAACTATATGCCTGTGGGATCAGAGGAAGCCTCCAGATTTTACGCCAGGGCTGCACTGGAGGCCGGCGTTGCTTTCATCAACGCGATGCCAACCTTCATAGTTTCTGACCCTGAATGGGCCAGGAAGTTTGAGGAGAAAGGGATTCCAGCTATAGGGGACGATGTTAAAAGTCAGGTTGGAGCCACCATTGTTCACCGGGTTCTGACAAAGTTGTTCGAGGACAGAGGGGTAAGGATTAAAAGAACTTATCAGACCAATTTTGGAGGAAACACAGATTTCCTTAACATGCTTGAGAGAAAAAGACTTGCCACAAAAAGGGTTTCAAAAACCGAGGCGGTTCGTTCCCTTATGAAGAAGAAGCTCGATGATTATCACATCTATGTTGGCCCGTCCGATTTTATCCCGTGGCTCAAGGATAATAAGATTTGCTATATTCGAATGGAAGGTGAAGGATTTGGGCACCATCCCATAATAATTGACCTGAAGCTATCTGTGGAGGACTCTCCTAACAGCGGGGGAATAATTATAGATGCGATTAGAGCTGCCAAGATAGCCCTGGATAGAGGGGTTAAGGGACCCCTTACATCCATATCGGCATTTACGATGAAACATCCTCCCCAGCAGTATCCTGACTGGGAAGCCAAAAGAATGGTGGAGGAATTTATAAAAGGGGAAAGAGAAAGATAATAAATTATTTGTCTGGACTCTGATAAGTTCTTATAATAGAAGGGGGAGGAGGAAACCAGAAGGAAGGGGTGCACGATGATAATAAAATGCCCTAATTGCGGTAAGAAATATAAATTCGATGAATCTAAGTTTGCGCCGGACGAAAAGGCAAAAAAGGTTCGGTGTAAGAAGTGCGGTACAGTTTTTGAAATTTTAAACCCTTTCTATGAAGAGGCCACAGCCGATAAGACCATAGAGGATGTAGCCGTGGAAAAAAGCCCACCTGAAGAAGAGGAAGAACCTACCACCAGAGAACAGCTCCTGAAGGATAAGCAAGAACCTTATCTGCCAGAGGATAAGGAATATGTTCTTTATATCACCAAGGGAGCTAAACAGGGATTTAAGTACAAGATAGAAAAACCCGTGATCGTTCTTGGCAGGTTCAATGTGGATTTTATTATTCCTGATAGACAGGTTTCCCGTAAGCATGCAGCCATAGAAGTTTATGGTGACAGGGTTTTTATTAAGGACCTCAGAAGCACCAATGGAACATATGTGAACGGAGAGAGGGTGTTCCAGGCTGAGCTTGAGGACCAGAACGAAATAGTGGTTGGCGGAACTACCCTTTTGTTTTTAAAGCTGCAAAAGGATACGGAAACTTTCTGAGTGAAAATAATAAAGCTTTATTTCCCCTCTATCCTGGTTTCCCTATGGGGGGGAATTTCTATAGCGGTATTTTTGTTTCTTTTAAATTACCCTTCCTTTGATATTTCCTATATCTTTATAGTTGGAGTTTATTTCCTTATATTTTTATTTCCCCTGATCATAATTTCTACCTTCGTAAGAGCGATATTTGGTGGGGAAATTTCAGCTTTGAACTCCAGATACCTGTGCGGATTGTTTTTTATCGTCTCGATTTTTCTGGCCCTTGCGGTTTATCTTAATCTGCCTTATTTTAGAAATCTTCTTCCGCAGAAAGCTTATTTTACAGTAGCTGGCCTGGGAATAGTCTTTGCTGTTATTGCCCTTTTAAGCCTTTCCCTTATCCAGCGGAAAAGCAGGGTAGTTTTTGTAATTTTTTATGTTCTTGCGGTGCTTTCGGTGCTTTCCTTTACCTACATGGTAAATTCATTTCAAAAAAATGAAGAGGTTAAAAACCTTCCCTTTCAGCTTCAACCTCCGGAAAGGAGAGTGGTTGTTATATATATGGAAGGGCTTTCCCTCGAAGACGTTTTGAAGATATCCGAGAAGGTGGAGTTGCCCAATTTTTCATATCTACTGGAAAGGGGAGCCTGGGGTAAAGTGTCTTCACCTGAACCATGTTCTTCAGAGGTGACCTTTTATTCATTCTTAAGAGGAAAAACACCCGGGGAGACCGGATACACTTCTTCCTTCATGTATTCCATAGCCGGAAGAGGAGAACTCAGAATCCTTCCAAGATGGATGCTATTTCAGGGACTCAAAAAGTTGAAGATAATCAGGGTTAAGGGAAGGATCAAAAGACCCAACGATGGAATCGTAAAGCTTGTCAGAAAGACCGGTGCCAGAGCTTCTACTGTTGAGGCTGAAGTTGTTCCTCTCAGGGAAGATTTAGTGATATCAATTTTCCCGAAGGCAAAAAGGAAAAGCTGGCAATTTAAAGTTTTGCTGGATGCATTAAGCAGGGATAATTTTGTGGCAGAGCAGGCTATAAAACTAATGGGAAAACGCAAACTAATAGTTGTTAAATTCCAGGGAATGAGGGATATAAAAGTCCATTTTCTGCGCTATACATCCGGGTATTATCCCTTTGTCAGCCCGGAAAATCTGGAAAAGTATATGGATACTGTGGAAAAATATTATCAGTTTTATGACCATATAATAGGAAGGTTCCTGACGCTATCTTCAGCAGAGGATCTTCTTCTTATAGTTTCTCCCTTTTCTGTGGATCCCCTTCCCCCATGGAGGTCCTATCTGGAAGTTTTGCTGGGGGATAAATTTGTATGCGGAGATTATTTTGACTGTCCTCAGGGGGTTTATTTTGCCTTTTCCAAATACATTTCCCCTAAAAACACCTCAATAAACCTTCTGGATTTTGTGCCCACCATATCGTATTTTCTGGGTTTACCGGTGGAGAAAGATTCCAGGGGAAGGGTGGTTTCAGAAATTTTCAATAAGGAGTTTTCCTTTGAAAATCCAGTTTTCTTCATACACACCTATTCAAGAATCCTTGAGGAGGGCAGAAGATAGCCTTTCTTATTGGTTTGAGGAGGGGAAAAGGATACTTCGTCTCGATAACTGCCCTCTGAAAAAGCTTGCTGGTGAGGTGGCCAGACTCTCTACCCTTCTTATTTCCGGAAAAAGAGGAAATTACATGGAAGATGAAGGCCTTTTAAAGGCGTATTTTTCCTTTTTCTTTCCCCAGGGATTTTACAGAACCTTTTTTGTCCTTGACGAAATCCTGCGCCTCACGGATTACTCCCCGGCTGAGGGATTGAAGCTCAACGATTTTGGCTCTGGCCCGGGAGCTTCCCTTCTGGCTGCCTATGAAGTTTTTAAACGCTGGAACCCCGGGCTTCTTGGAATGGAAAGATCAACAAAGGCAATTCGTTTGCTTAAAGAACTGGCGGAGAAAAGAATAGACAACATCAGAATTAGGAAAGGGGATTTTACAAAATACAGGGATTCCGGAAACATTGCTATTTTTTCTTCAGCCATTTCTGAAATTGGTAGAAATTCCCGTTTTATCAGAAGCGTGATGGACTCCCATGAAATTCTGGTAATTATAGAACCGGGATGGAGGCAGGGGTATGAGTTGGTCATGGAGATTTCCCGAATTCTGGGAATGGAGCCTCTGCTGCCATGCCTTGGAGCAACCTGTTCTCTTAAGGGAAAGGATTGGTGCCATGCAGCTCTTCCCTTTTCCTTTCCTGAACTTACACTGAGGGTTAATTCCCTTCTGAGGCACAAATTAAGGTACCTGAAATTTACATATGGGGTGTTTTCATCGAAGATAAAATTGAAAAAGTCTGGAGCCAGAATAATTTCTCCCCTTTTAAAGGAAAAGGGGAAGGAAAGTTTCCTCGTATGTGAGAGGGGACGGGTTGTGAGGATCGAAAGATTGAAAAATCAGGCCTGTGGAGATTTTGATTACGTAAGTTGCTGTGATTTAATATCCTATGAAGGAGAAAAGAAGGGGAATGCCATAAGGTTAAAGGAGTTGAAGATAATAAGATGAAAATTGGTTGTGCAGGATTTTGTGAAGGCCGGAGCCGGTATTTTAAAGAGTTTAATGTGGTTGAAGTACAGCAGACATTTTATAATCCTGTCCCGTTGTCCACACTAAAGCGGTGGAGAGAGGAGGCTCCTGTATCCTTCGAATTTACCCTGAAGGCACTTCAGGTTATAACCCACCCTGTGACCTCTCCAACTTACAGGCGCTTTAAAGGAAAGAAACCATCGAAGGGAGGATTTTTTCTCCCGTGTAAGGAAGTGTTTCAGGCATGGGAGATGACCCTGGAAGAGGCCCGGGTTCTCGAAGCCGATATAATAATATTCCAGCTTCCTCCAAGTTTCTGTCCCACAGAGGAAAACTTTAAAAACATGGATAGATTTTTCAGGTTTATAGAAAGGGAAAACCTTAAGCTTGGAATAGAGGTCAGGTGTAAAGAGTGGAAGGGAAATATAAATAGATTATGCGAAGAATTTGGGCTCTTCCATGTTGTGGACCCCTTTTCCTGGGAGACCGAATGCGGAGATGTGAGATATTTCAGGCTACATGGAAAGGGCGGGTACAGGTATAGGTTTACAGAAGAGGATTTCAGAGAACTGAAGAATAAAGTGGATAAGGAAACCTATGTAATTTTTAATAATATTTATTCACTGGAAGATGCGAGAAGATTTAAAGATTTTATCATCTAAGATCCCACACAGGGACTTCTTTGTATCTATTTTTGGGCGGGACGTCTATCTTGTGGGTGGAGGAGTAAGGGATCTTCTTATGGGAAAGGAAATAAAGGAAGAAGATTTTCTCATAACCAACCATACCATAGAGAAAATAATAGAGAAGTTGAGCCCTTATGGAAAGATAAACCTTGTAGGAAAGAGCTTTGCAGTTCTTAAATTTCACTATAAGGGAGAGATTATAGAGATTGCAATACCTCGAAAGGAGAGAAAAGCTTCTGACTCGTCCTATTCCCATAAGAACTTTGTGGTAGAAGCAGACCCCTCTCTGCCGGTGGAGGAAGATCTGAGAAGAAGGGATTTTACAGTAAATAGTATGGCTATGAGGTTGATGGATATGGAGATTGTAGACCCCTTAGGAGGAAGGGAGGACCTTAAAAGGAAAATATTAAGAATGACAAATCCAGAGGCCTTTTCCGATGATCCACTTAGAGTTCTAAGAGCAGCGCGGTTTGCTGCAAAGCTGAATTTCAAAATTGACCCTGAAATTTACGAGAGGTCCAAACCGGTTTCTTTTGTGGATATACCTTCGGAAAGGGTTCTTGAGGAGATTTATAAGATCCATGAAACGGAAAGCCCGGAAAGGGGCTGGGAGGAGTTTCTCCCACTTACGGTTCTGGAAAAACTCTTTCCAGAGCTTTATCTTCTCACCTTCTGGATACAGGATGGGGTTTTTCATCCTGAGACCGATAGTATGGGCAATCATACGATATGGCCCCATACACTTCTTACCATAATGCAGGCGGGAAGACTTGCAAATATCTTTTCGCTTGAGCTTCCACAGCGTCAGGCCCTTTTGTTTGGGGCTCTTCTCCATGACATAGCAAAACCTTCCTGCAGTAAATGGGAATGGAGAGACAATAGACTTGTGATCAGAAGTATGGGGCATGATGTTGAAGGAGAGAAGATGGCTGAAGAATTCTGTGACAAACTGGGTATTCATTCTTATAGAGGATATCCTCTGAGGAAACGTATTCTGAAACTTGTGAGGACCCATCACAGGCCCTCTGAAATTTACAATCAGAGGGAAAACGTAACGCGAAGGGCCTTCAACAGGCTTTCCAAGGAGCTGGAAGGTGAATATATACTGGCTATTTTACTTGATGCAGCCGACAGGAATGCCAGGGGAGAGCCGCCTTTAAAGGAACTTGACCCTCCAGGAAAATGGCTTGTAAACAAATTCGAAGAATTCAAGGCAAAGGAAGCGATAAAACCCCTTGTATATGGTAGAGACCTGATCGCTATTGGATTTAAACCCGGTCCTAAACTGGGGGCCGTTCTAAAACGCCTTTATGAAATGCAGCTTGATGGAGAGTTTGAGACCAGAGAAGAGGGAATTGCCCTTGCAGAGAAAGTTTCAATGGATCTTTTCGGAAAACCCAGGGTTTGAGGAGGAGAAAAAATGCTGGAGTTTCAAAGGGAAAAGACAGTTAACGGGATGGATGTGATCCTGATAGAAAGACCCTATTCACCCATGGTCAGTTTTCAGATATGGGTAAGAGCGGGATCTAAGTACGAAAGGCCAGGGATAACGGGGATCAGTCATATGATAGAACATATGATGTTTAAAGGCTCTGCCCATTATGGACCTCAGGAACACGCCAGAAAGGTTCAGGAAATGGGAGGAGAATTTAATGCCTTCACAAGCCATGATAAAACGGTTTATTACGAGAATATAGCTCCCATATATCTTGAGAAGATTATAGAGATGGAAGCGGATAGGTTTCTTCGTCCTCTTTTCGACGAGGAAGAATTTCTAAGGGAAAGGGATGTGGTAATGGAGGAACGCTTGATGAGAACGGATAATTCCCCTCAGGGCAAAGCCCTTGAAGAGCTATTTGCCCTGAGTTTTATAGCACATCCCTACCACTGGCCTGTAATAGGCTGGAAATCAGATATTGCTTCATATACCAGGGAAAAACTTCTTGAATATTTCAAAGAAAGATACTCGCCCTCCAGCATTTTCTTCGTGGTAAGTGGTAATGTTTCTCTTGAGAAGACCCTCTCCATGCTTAACAGATATTTTGGAAGCTGGGAAGGGAATTCCGGGAGGGATCCCCTGATTTCAGAAGAACCGCCCCAGAAAGGAAATCGCTGGTCTGAGGTTATAATGGAGGTGGAGGTTCCCTTTATTTTTATATCATATGTGCTTCCAGGCTATTCACACAGGCATTTTCCTCTTATTTCAGTTCTTGACAGAATTATAACCACAGGGGAAAGTTCAAGGCTATGGCAAAACCTGGTGCACAGGCAGGAACTTGCCATAAGCGCCGGTGGAGGTGTTTATCCTCTTGGAGATTACAGTTTGCTCTTTATTTACGCAATAGCTAAAGAAGGCAATTCTCTTGCAGAGCTTGAGAAGTCCATAGTTAATATCCTTCAGGAAAGTAGAATTACTGAAAGGGAAATGGAGAAAGCAAGAAATCAGGTGCTTGCAGAAACCTTTTCATCCCTTGAGAGATCATTTTACACAGGCCTTATGGCAGGAGAAGGGTATTTAAATTCAGGAGACCCTTCTCTTTACTGGAAACACCTTGAGTTGCTGAAGGAAGCCACCAGGGAAGACATCAGACAGGTGTGGGAAGAATATCTTAAGGAGGGCAGGAGAAACACCGTTTTTATCAGGGGGAAAGGATGATTTTTGAAAGGAATATTACGGTTATAGATGGAGTAAAGGTAGGCATACATAAAAGGGAGGGTGAAACTCTATATGGCGAGATTATTCTTCTTGGGGGTAGAGCCTTTGACCCTCCGGGGAAGGAGGGAGTATCCAATCTTATGGCCTCTCTTTTTTACCGTGGATGCGGGAAAACTTCCTACGAGGAAATAATAGAAAAACTGGAAGGAATGGGGGCATCTCTGAATGTTTCCGCATCTTCGGAAGCAATAACTGTGAGCTTCTGGACAATGAAGAGGTTTGCCGATGAAACTATAAACATTCTGGTGGATTGTCTTTTGAATCCCGAATTTTCCAGTGAGGAACTGGAGAAGGAAGTGGAAAGGAGCATCACAGAGCTTAAGAGGAATTGGGACATTCCAGAGGCCGCTGCTTCAATGATATTTTCTAAAAAGGTCTTTGAACCTCACCCCTATTCCAGACAGGAAAACAGGAGAAGTTTGAGGGCTATACAGAGGAAAGACCTTATTGCCAAAAAGGAAGAGGTATTCAGACGGAACAGAGCAGTTGCGGTATTAAGTGGAGCGCATGATGATCACATGGGAGCTGTCACCCGGATCATTTCTGCCCTGAATGAGGGAGGTAAAAGGCCTTATCTTCAGGAACCCGGGCTTAAAGGGGAGCAAAGAATATATTTTTACCTCAAGGAAGATGCAGAGCAAACTCAATTAAGAATGGGACATCCCTCCTTTCCAAGGAAATTTCCCTTCTACGAAGCTGCGATTATATTTAATTACATCCTTGGAGGAGGTGGGTTTTCCTCCCGTTTGATGGAAAGGGTGAGGGCAAAGGGAGGGTTAACCTACTCTATTAGATCCTCCTTTTCCCCAATGCTTTTTGGAGGTTTGTTTTCAATCTCTACCTTTACCAGGCCGGAAACAACAGCTCTTATGGTGGAAGAGATTATAGCCGAGATCAATCTTACTCTGGAGAGAGGGGTAAGTGATGAAGAGGTGAAGAAAGCCCAGGGATATTTCCTCGGACATTTTCCCCTTGGACTTGAGACCCCATCTCAGGTGGGTTCCCTGCTTTCCGGAATGCTCTATTATGACCTGGAGGATGATTATCCTGAGAGGTTTCTTGAAAGGATAAAGGAGCTTTCAGCCTCAAAGGTTAATGATGTGGCAAGGAATCTAATAAAGCCTGAATCCTTTACAATTGTAGCTGTAGGAAGCAGAGTTGCCATGGAGGAGCTGAAGAAGATTGGAAAAATTTCCCTGGTGGAACCAGAATAAAATAGGAGGGAAAAAGATGTCTGAGGTTTTAATTCTTGGAGGAGGGAAACAGGGAAGCTTTGTGGCAAAAAAACTGGGGGAATGGGATATCCCCACGACTGTGTGGGATATCTCTCCTGAAGTTCTGCAAAGGGTGTCCCTCTGGCCAAATGTAAATGTTGAGAAAAGAAATTTTTTCAGGGTGGAAAATCTTGCAAGGGAACTGAATAGATTTGATGTGGTGGTTGAATCCCTCCCGGGAGAGCTTGGGTTTAAAGCGCTTCAGCATCTTGTATCCCTGGGCAAAAAGGTGGTTAGTATATCCTTTATGAAGGAGGATTATTTCCTTCTGGAAGAGGATGCGCGAAGGAATGGAGCCACTGTTATTCCGGATTGTGCCCTTGCCCCGGGACTCACAAACCTTCTTCTTGCTAATGGAATATCAAGGTTGGGAACAGTTTACAGGGGGCTTATACTGATAGGAGGTCTTCCTGCCCGTCCCGTTCCTCCTTTCTATCATAATATAACATGGTCTACATATGACCTTATTGAGGAGTATAAAAGACCGGCAAGGGTGAGAAAAGACGGGATTATTAGAGAGGTCAACCCCCTTTCTGATATCAAACCGGAAATTGGTTTTCCCGTCTCTGACCTTGTTTCCTTTCCCACAGATGGTTTAAGAAGCCTGCTCCGTACAACCAGTATACCTGACCTCGAGGAAAGAACCATCCGTTATTCCAGCCATGTAGAAAGGATGAAGGTCCTCGATGAGCTGGGTTTCTTTGATGAAGAGCAGATTGCGCTTCTGAATGCTTCCTATCCCATTAGATATATAACTGCCATGGTGATCGAGAATAAATTTACCACAATTCCCCAGGAGGATATCGTCCTTGGCCGGGTAGAGGTCAGAGGAGAGTCCCTTGCTTACATTTATGAAATATCCGGGGAATACGATTATGAAAGAGGTTTTTCTGCCATGAGCAGGTCATCGGGCACTCCTGCGGCAGTTTTCGTTAAGTTCCTCCTGGAAAGGGACATTAATCAGACAGGAATTCTTCCTCTGGAATTTTTCGGAGATAGGGAAGACATCCTGTATAGAACGGTTCAGGAGTTGAAAAGGGAAGGGATTCTTATAAGGGAGAAGAAGAAACCTTTAAAATAATTTTCCCGTTTTCTCTGTTAATCCGTGCCAGACAGCAAGGAAGTTCGCCTTGAGCTTAAGGAAGAGATCCCTTCCTGACAGCAAAATAAAGGGGGTTTCAAGGAGGGCTTTTGCCATAAAATACAGGGTATAGAGGTAAAACTTCGGTTTTTTCCATTTTTTAAGAATAATAAGAAGATTTCTCCTTGCGTAATAGTGATTGGCGATGAAGGTCCATGTTGTTCTGGATTTTTTTAATGCCGCCTTATGAATAATTTTGCTTTCTGTTGAGAGGATTATTTTTCCCTTTTTTCTTAATCTAAGGCAGTATTCAAGATCATCAAATTTTATGAAGAAATCCCTGCGGGGCAGGCCTACCTCATGGAGAACCTCTGCTTTTAAAAGAAGGCCTACAAAGGAGCTGTGATCTATGGGCAGGCATTTTTTCTTTATGTCTTCAGGGGCGAGAGGCTTTACCAGACCCTTATTAAAAAGGGAAAAATCGAAGAAGCCCCTGTGATAATTAAAGGGAGAATCATTTTCTATTTTTAAAGATGTAAGGGCTACAGCTTCTGGATTCTGGCACCTGAGGAGTTTTTCCAGCGCATCCCTTTCAGGTTCTGCGTCATCATCCATTATCCAGATCCAGTCATAATTGAGGGAAAGTGCCCTTTCCATTCCAGTGTAAAATCCTCCAGCGCCTCCCAGATTTTCCCTGAGCAATAGAGGTTCTATGGATGGTTCATTGAGGGATGACAGATATTCTCCTGTGCCATCTGTTGAAGCATTGTCCACAACAATGATCCTTTCGAGAGGAATGGTCTGAGAAAGAAGAGACGAAAGGCACTCCTTAAGGAGTGCCTTTCTGTTATATGTTACAACAACAGCGCAGACTCTGATTTTACTCCTCTTCAGGAGAGATTCTTCCTTCCTCTATTGCCTGCTGGATTATCTTTTCCTGAATCTGTGCAGGCACTTCATCGTAATGGGAAAATTCCATCCTGTAAGTTCCTCTTCCGCCGGTTATGGATGTGAGGTCCGGCTCAAATGTGAGCATTTCAGCCATGGGTACGTAGGCCTTTACTATGGCCTTTTTGCCCTTTGTCTCCATTCCGAGGATTCTTCCCCTTCTTCCGTTGAGGTTTCCCATTACATCTCCCATGAATTCTTCAGGTACAATAACTTCTACCTTCATTATTGGCTCAAGGATGGTGGGTTTTGCCATTTTTACGCCCTTCTTGAAGGCCATTGATGCTGCTATCTGGAAGGCAAGATCAGAGGAGTCCACAGGGTGATAGGAACCATCGTAAAGAATTACCCTGAAGTCCACGGTGGGATATCCAGCAAGCACTCCCTTTTTCCTCGCTTCCTGGATTCCCTTTTCAACTGCTGGTATGAAGTTTTTAGGAATGGCTCCACCAAATATCTGATCAACGAATTCAAAATCTGCTCCCCTTGGAAGAGGCTCGAGTTTTATCTTCACATCTCCGTACTGACCCCTTCCACCCGTTTGTTTTTTGTATTTACCCTGAACATCTGCCTTCCCTTTGATGGTTTCCCTGTAAGGAATTTTCGGAGTTTTTAAAAGTACTTCCACCCCATATTCCTTTTTCAGCTTGGAAATCAGAACTTCCACGTGGAGCTGTCCATTTCCAGAGAGGATGAGTTCCTTGGTTTCCGTATCCCTTTCGGCCCTAAAGCTTGGGTCCTGATCGTTGAGTTTGTGGAGTGCTGTTGAAATCTTATCCTCGTCCTTCTTGGTTTTGGGTTCTATTGCGAAGGATATTGTTGGTTCGTACGGTGGGGTAAATGGGAATTTCACCACTCTATCCTTCGAACAGAGGGTATCTCCTGTAAGGGTCTGCTTTAATTTAGCAGTAGCGACGATTTCTCCTGCTACTGCTTCTTCAGCAGAGACCTGTTCTTTACCCATCAAATAGAAGATATTGGAAATTTTTTCTTCAACTCCCTTTGTGGCGTTGAATACTGTTGAATCAGGTGTTAACCTGCCGGAGAAAACCCTTATTATGTTTATTCTTCCGGCGAATGGGTCTGATATTGTTTTAAAAACAAGGGCAGCCAGAGGTTCCTCAGGATCAGGGTTTACCTCCCCTTCCTCTGTTTTAACAGGTCCCCTGTCCTTGGGAGAAGGTAAATATTCCACAATGGAATTCAGGACGTTTCCTGTTCCAATATTGGCCGTCGCTGAAAGACAAACCACAGGATATATATCTCCTGCTATAACTGCTTTTTTGAGTCCACTGGAGAAGTCCTTATCGGTGAGGGCATCCTCAAGGTATTTTTCCATAAGTTCTTCGTCGGACTCTGCTACCATTTCTATAAGTTCGTTTCTGTACTTTTCATAGTCATCCTTCATGTCTTCGGGTATATCCGTCTCTTTGAACTTTCCGCTTTCATCTCCTTCATATATATAGGCTTTTCCCTTTACAAGGTCTATTACTCCCTTGAAGTCCTTTTCCTTTCCAATGGGAAGCTGAATTGGCACTGCTTCCCTTCCGAAACTTTCCTTTATGGAATCAAGGGCAGAGAAAAAGTTCGTATTCTCTCTATCCAGCTTGTTTATGGCTATCATTCTTGAAAGGCCGAGTTTGTTCAATATTTCCCAGGCCCTTTCTGTTTGCACTTCAACCCCGGAGCCAGCGTCTACCATTACCACTGCTGCATCGGCAGCATGGAGGGCAGCTTCTGTTTCCCAGAAGAAGTTGGAGAATCCTGGAGTATCTATGAGATTTACCCTTATATCGTTCCAGTCGGTAAATGCCACAGCGGTGGAGATGGTTATCTTTCTTTCCACCTCCTCCGGGTCAAAATCTGTGATGGTATTGCCCTGGTCCACCTTTAATAATCTGCTGGTTTTTCCTGTTATAAAAAGTATGGCAGAAATAAGTGATGTTTTTCCTGTATGGCCATGTCCTACAAAGGCCACATTTCTGATCTTTTCTGGGTTCCTCATTTTTCCTCCTTAGTATTTTATTATTGTTTCGACCCTGTATCCTTCGAGGACCTTCCTGCCATCCAGGAAGGTAAGTTCCACAAGGAAGGAGAATCCAGCTACCTCTCCTCCCATCTCTTCCACCAGTTCTGCCATAGCTCTGGCAGTGCCGCCGGTGGCTATGAGGTCGTCTACAATTAATATTCTATCACCGGATTCAATTGCGTCCCTGTGAACTTCGAGGATTTCTTCCCCATATTCGAGGGAATATGTCTTTTTTATTTTTTCCCATGGAAGCTTGCCCTTTTTGCGAGCTATTATAAGTCCACATCCAAGTTCATAGGCCATTGCCGCTCCAAAAATAAAACCCCTTGCTTCTATGGCGAGAATTTTGTTTATCTTTTCACCCCTGTAAGGGGAGATCATTTCCCTTACCGCTGTTTTAAATGCCTCTGCGTTGAGTAATAGAGGAGTAATGTCCTTAAAGATTATTCCCTTTTTGGGAAAATCCGGGACATCCCTTATGAATTTTTTAAGGTCCATCTTATCCTCCTTTCAGTTTTTCTTTTATGTAGTTGAGAATCATGATCTTTTCCTTCTTTTTAGGCTGATCGGGGAACCTTTTAAGGGATTTTTCCATAATATATGCGCTTAGTTTCGCATTGGAGAATTCGTACCAGGCAGATTTGAACGCTTCTTCAAGGATCCTGTAATCCTCCACATTGTTTATAAGGTAATCCAGGGCAGCCATAGCCTCCCTTTTTTGCCTCTGCTTTAGTTTTAATCTGAACATAAACAGAAAATTAAGGGGATCATCAGGCCTTTCCTGAATGAGGTTCGATAGAATTTCCTCACTCTTTTTGAAATCCCCCTTGATGTAGAGGAGAGAAGCTTCTGCATATTTGTTGCCTTTTCTGGCGAGCTCCTCGAGGTGCTTCAGTCTGGAAATGAGCTTTTTTATAGCCTTTATGGAGCCCTTTGAACCCCTGTGTTTTCTGGCCCTTTCCAGAAGTTTTTCAGCCTCCTCATAATTTCCCTCAATAGCCTCCACCTTTGCCAGGGATATTAAAAGTTTTGGATTGTCTCTATTTTTCTTCAAAAGCTCTTCTACAATTTCCCTGGCTTTCTCAAGCTTTCCGTAGAAAACGTAATTATAAAATAAGGTGTCAAACGCATCCTCTGCAAAGGGGAAGGGATACTTTCTCA
>Ga0256835_1000559_pt1 | contig 26871 bp, 20 predicted proteins | sample PIR30metaG_FD_185972 | JGI IMG/M metagenome (GOLD analysis project Ga0256835, IMG submission 185972) | Hydrothermal vent microbial communities from East Pacific Rise, Pacific Ocean - PIR-30 | ecosystem: Environmental > Aquatic > Marine > Hydrothermal vents | place: Pacific Ocean: East Pacific...
GAAGAAGTAAATAATGCAGATCAATTTTATACTAGTTTCGCAAAACCTAGGGGTTTAGAGGATGAAGAATGGCTACGCCCTATGTTTGACAAAATATGGGAAATGAACGGAAGAGTACGATTTTTAGAACCTGCCGGTGCTGAAAAACCTACTTATCAAACGTTATTTCATGAAATTGAATTATTACGTAGAGAAAGTTCTGAGAAACCTGCTTATTTAAGAGCGATTCAAGAAGTATATAATAAATTGACAGATCTGATGATAAAAAATAATGCAAACATGTCTACACCGATTCCTTCATCCGTCTTAAAAGAATTTGCAGATTCTGCTATTGAATATTTAAATATATATAAAATATGGAACAGAAGTAATCTATATTCATGGGCAGAGACATTACCTAGACTTGCCGCTCAGATTGAAAGTAGTGAAGAACAGCCTTATGATCCTAGAATGATCAGCTCTAAAGCCTTGTTAGACTTAATAGAGGGCGATAAGCGATTAATTTGTTTGTCTATAAGCGATCCAATAATACTTAAAAAATTAGCAATAGAAATAAGCAATCAAGCATTATACCGCCGTAAAAAACAATTTAAAACTAGCCCTCAAATTCTATTTGTATTTGATGAGGCACAAGAATTTATTCCAAATTCAAATTCAGGAATTAACCATGAAGTTTCACAGGCTGTAGAAATGCTACTTAGGCAAGGAAGGAAATACGGATTAGGCGGCTGTGTAGCTACTCAAAGATTGGCTTACTTAAATACAAATGCTCTACAGCAATTACACACTTATTTTGTTGGAACTCTTCCGAGACCTTACGACCGTGGTGTGGTAAGCGAACAATTTATGATAGACATAGGGATTTTAGAAAAAACACTAGAATTTGGCCCTGGTGAATGGTTGTTAAGTAGTTATATTGCCACAGGAATTGAAAATGTACCAATATTTATTAAAGCAGATGATTCTGAAAAAGAATTAAGACGAATTTTTTCAAAAGATACATAAAAAGTTAATTTATTGATATGGAGAAGAAAAAAGAAAGGAGCCCTAATTTTTATTTTTTATTAATATATTGAAATTTTTATTGTAATTGCTGTTTAAGATATTTTTCTCTTTCTTCATAATGATATTTTGGTCTTAATTCTTCAATTGCTTGCATAATTCTATTTACTATTAATTTAGAAGTTTCTTTTCCTTCTGGTAAGTCATAGTATTCATCTAATGGCACTGGTCTTCCAAATTCAACAGTTATTTTGATTTTTCTAAAGCCTGGTCCTTTGGTTGGTGGTTTACCTACAGGCATTGCTTTTTCTGCACCATCAATAAATACTGGAATAATTGGTGCTCTTGTTGCATGTGCAATCCAGCCCGCACCAACTTTTCCAGGATTCAAGGTACGTAACCAAGGTTGTTTATGTCTTTGCCCTTCAGGGAACCATAATAAGTTTTTACCACGTTTTACTAATTCAATTGCATATTTTACGACATGTAGTTGTTTTGCCCGTTTTCTTACAGGAAACGCATTTAAATTGGAGAGGAACCAAGAACTCAATGGATGTTTGAATAATTTTTCATCTGCAAGTGCATGAATTGGTCTTGTTGGGAAGAACGCTTTTCCCACTAAAAAACCATCTAAATGGCTAACATGGTTAGGCATGAAAATTACATTTCTTCTTGGTACTCTTTCTCGACCAATATATTTTATATCCCACATTATATCGAAAGCAATTGATAAAGGAGTTCCTACAATATAATACAAGAGTTTTCTAGTTTTATATGTATACCTAAAATAATCAGTAGCTCCTCTTTTTATTAATGGAGGGTTCGCCTGGGTTTGTGTTGGATAAGTTGCTGTTATTTGTGTGGGCTCCATTTTTTCCTGAGACATATGTGAATTTTTGTAACGCAATATAAAAGTTATTCGGATTTGGCCGTTTAATTCGTAAAAATATTGTATTTTAGCGGTAAAATAGTTACCACTGAGGGGGTAAGATTAATTATTCATTTATAAAAATTTTATAAATATTCAATGTGACAAGAATAAACAGATTAAAGAATATAAAAAAAATAACGGTTTGATTAATTATATCGTAAGATATTTATGGTTTTTAATAGAAATATTTAATGTTTTTAGACTAAATAGGTTAATTAATGACAAAGACCAAGTTACCCGAAAAAATTGACCAATGGATTAGTGAAATGGGTTTTTTTAAAAAAGAGATCCCCAAACAAGGCCTTTTATACAGTGCAGTTATTGAACTTGCCCCGCAAAAATACATTGAAATAAAGATTCCTGAAAGTCAACCAGATCGTTTAGACGTGACTGCTGCTTTAAAACTCCATCCTAATCATTTATCTTTGCTACGTTCTATGCCTAATGACAAAAAGAAAGAATTTTGGTATAGAGTTAGACGTGATGTTAATCTTCTTCCAGTCTCTTTTATTTTACTTCCACCAGGCAAACCAGTAACTGAAGTTGATGGGGTAGGGGTTGCACATATTATGTATGAGGATGGACTTACAAAGACTAGTTTTGCTTATGCTATCGATGCTGTTAATCGTGCTATGTTTTCGATTATTTTGAATTTAGAGCACTTTTTGGGACCAGCTCCCTCAGGGTCATCTGCACCGTCACAAGATTTTGTTTAAGTAGAGAGCACATACCAAGTATACTTAAGCAACTTACTATTTTTTTACACCATATTTTCAAATAATTGATAATTTAATCATTAATTTTTAGTTGTTTTTCCGAATTAATTGTTTAATTTTTAAATTATTGTTAAATTAGGATCTTCTTGAAACGGTGATTTTATGGTTGATGAAGAATATCCATTACTAACTGACAAACAAGTAGAGGAATTGAAAAAAAAAGCTGAATTGCCCGCGAAATTAGCTGTTGCACTACATAAATTTTACCAAGGAAAAATTGAGGTAATACCTAAATGCAAAATAGAAGGCCTAAAGGATTTTGCAATTTGGTATACCCCTGGTGTTGCTAAACCGTGTAAATTAATACAGGAAGATATGCAAAAAGGATCTCTTAATGCGGCATATGAATATACCAATAAATGGAATACTGTTGCTGTAGTCTCTGATGGTTCCAGAGTTTTAGGGTTGGGAAATATTGGTCCAGAAGCGGGACTTCCAGTAATGGAAGGAAAAGCCTTAATTTTTAAGTATTTAGGTGGAGTTGATGCTTTTCCAGTATGTACTAACGCCCATGAACCAGAAGACATTATTCAATTTGTAAAATGGCTCCAGCCCTCATTTGGAGGAATTAATTTAGAAGACATATCACATCCAAAGTGTTTTGAGGTATTAGACAAACTTCGTGAAGATAAGGACGTAAAGATACCTGTCTGGCATGATGACCAACAAGGAACTGCGGCAATTACATTAGCAGGACTGATAAATGCATTGAAAATAGTTGGTAAAAAAATGGATGAGATAAAGGTTGTGTTACTTGGTGCAGGAGCAGCTAATATTGCAATCGCTAGATTAATTTCTAAAGCAGGAGTAAAAGTTGAAAACATGATCTTACTGGATAGTAAAGGCGTATTGCATCCAAATAGAGAAGATAGATTCCTATTAAAAGAAAAATATCCACAGAAATGGTATTATGCAACTCATGGAAATAAAGAAGGCGTAACAGGAGGACTATCAGAAGCGATAAAGGGAGCAGATGTTATTATTGCTTGTTCTCAGCCCAAACCAGGAATGATTAAAAAAGAGCATATCAAAAGCATGGCAGAAAATCCAATTGTTTTTGCATTAGCCAATCCAATTCCTGAGATCTGGCCATGGGAAGCCTTAGAGGCTGGTGCGGCGATTGTTGCAACTGGAAGAAGTGATTTTGACAATCAGATCAATAATAGCTTAGGTTTCCCGGGTATTTTTAGAGGAACATTAGATGTGAGGGCATATACAATCACTGATGAGATGGCAATGGCTGCTGCGTATGCCATCGCTGAAGTTGCCGAAGAGGCAGGATTACATCCAGATAGGATAGTTCCAACAATGGAAGATAGAGAGGTTTATATTAAAGAGGCAGTGGCGGTTGGTGTTAAAGCAATGAGTCAAGGCGTAGCCAGAATAAAGAGAACAAAAGATGAGCTTTATGAGATGGCATATCGATTAATTAATCGCTCATGCTCTTTAGTACGCAATTTAATGGAAAATAAATTCATTCCACCACCACCAGCAGATCTCCCACAGTTATAATATGTAAATAAGTAAATATTTGCAGTATTTTAGATAGTTCAACTCTTGAACTTTTTTTTACTTTTATAACTTATTTGTCTGTTAGAAAGACTATTAGAAGAATTTAATCATAATTATGTTTATGAGAGAAGAAGAAATTTCTTTGTTAAGAAAATTGATTAAAATAGATACTAGGGAGGGACAAAGTTTACAAGCAGCAAACATCGTAAAGGACTATTTGAATGATTTAGGAATTGATGCTGAAGTTGATGAGTATTCCCCTGGAAAAGCCAATCTTTATGCAATAATTAATAAAGGTGCTTCTGAAAACGTTGTGGCTTTAAGTGGACATTTTGATGTTGTGCCATTTGGAGATATTAAGAAGTGGAGTTATCATCCATTAAGTGGAGAACTAATTGACGGATATATTTGGGGAAGGGGCAGTGTTGATATGAAGGGGGGAATAGTAAGTATAATTAGTGCTATTAGTAAATTGATAGAGAAAGAGAAGGGACCAGAAGTTCGTCTGATTTTTACTAATGAAGAGGAAATTAATATGAATGGGGCTAAAAGGGCATTAAAAAAGAAATTGATGCAGGGGGTTACTAAGACATTAATAACAGAACCTACTTCCCTGAATGTTGGTATTGCAGAAAAAGGTGTATTTTGGGTTAAAACAACTGTTTTTGGTAAAAGTGCCCATGGAGCTTATCCTCATTTAGGGAGGAACAGTATTATTGAAATGACTCGCTTAATCCCAAGATTCTATGAAGCAGTACCTAGTGATGATCATGAGTTAGTTGGTTCTTCAACTCTTAATGTAGGAATAATAAAAGGGGGAACAAAGCCAAATATAGTCCCTGAAGAAACGATGGTAATTCTTGACTACCGGATATCGCCTAACTCATCATTAGAAGATGTTGAAAAAAAGCTTAAGTCAATCTTGATAGAAGAGGAGGAGAGAACTAGTTTTAATTATAAAATGGAAATTTTGCATAGATTGCATCCAATAGAGAACCCAAATATCGTTTGGGCTGAAAATTTCGTTAATATTGTAAATGAACTTACTGACAAAAATAAGTTAATTATTGGGTTGAGATATGCTACTGACGCTGCAATTTTATGTTATGGAGAAAATACTTCTCTTCCATTCATTATTTTTGGACCGGGCGATCCTAATTTAGCTCATCAAACTGATGAACGAGTCGCTATAAAAGAAGTGGAATTAGCAGGAGTAGCTATATTTGAATGGTTAAAAGAAGAAGCTTAGCTTATTAATTTTCATGTTTTTATATTGTTATTGTTATGTCGTATTTGGATGTTTTGAATATAATAATATAATAGAAGTTAGAACTGCCTATAGTGCTTGCGGTGATAAAAACCATAAAATCCACTATCGTCCATTTCCTTGCGAGGAAGTGGTTCTGGAGAAAGAGTTATTGTAAAGCAGGAAGCCACTCAAGAAAACAAAGATTAATTCATATAATTAAGTAAGAAAGAAAATATTTTTTTTATTAGTGTTAAATTAATTTTCTTTGGAGTCGAGAACCTTAAGTCTCGGGGAGAACCCATCTGGGGATCTATGAACCGAGTCGAGTCACTCGGCTCCTTCATCCCTATTTTTAGTTAATATTAAATGATAACGCAAAAACATAAGAACCGAATTCAAACTAGTGAATTACCTTTTACTTTCGTAAGTTGCTTTGTGCTTCAACAACGGTTTGTATCTTCCTATCTTCTTATACCATAACTTCTCTATCTTCTTTCCGTTCTTCTTTAGACGTGACAACGTTTTCATAACTTTAATTCTTAACGTAGTTTTCCAACACATCCAGCAGTACTTATGAGACATTAATTTCAGAACAAATCACTTTTCTCCTGTTTTCACTATAAAGATTAGTGAACAATAATGAATGAGTATACGAGATGGTGCCCCGTGTGTTGAAAAAAGCGATGATGTCTTGCAAGAATGATTAATTAGTACGGAATGTGAACCTTGGTTTAATTCGTCCTGTGTTTCATAGCTCTCAAGGACTTGAACTAACTATGCATGAAAGATATTGTAGACTACCTATAAAAGCATGAAATTGTTGCTTTTTATTCTTCTTCTGCTCCACCATTCTAGCTAGAAGGAAGAAACTTCTCGCCGATAAAGGTAAAATCACCTTGAAAATGTGTATTTAATCTCTCCAACATAAAGCCTAGGACTTTATTAATATTTTTACAAAAATAATTTGAGGTAAATGTTAAGTAATAAACCACATCATCCACTATTTGTTCCTGCTTTAATTAGAGAGGGACATTTAGACGAAATAATAAGTATCTCGTATTCAAAGGGCTATGCTTTAGTTGCTTCAAAGGATAAATCAATTTCTTTATGGGACTTAAGTCGGCGTATTTCACTTTTTACAGCTCAGTTTACAATTCCAATAAGAAAAGCATGTTTAATGAATGGAAGGTATGTGATTATAGGACTAGAAACAGGTGAAGTACAGAAATGGGACAGCGTCAAAGGAAAATTTGTCCATAAATACTCGTACCCTGGTTCTATGTACTTTACCGATATCTCTGCTTCTGATAATTATGTCGGGATAATTGTTGGAGATAAGGCTTACATTTATAGAGACAACGAATTTTATATGCAATCAGATGGTGCTGGAATAGAATATACTACAATTTTCATGTTTGGAAATTATGCCGCATTAGGAAGAAAAGATGGGATTGTTGAGGTATGGGATCTTGTAGATAAACATAGAAATGGTTTTTTACTTGCACATGAAGGGGAAATTTTACATGCGATTTTGACTCCTTATCATTTAATTACTGTCGGAAAGGATGAATTAGTTATTGTTTGGGATCTAATTTCTTTCGGAGAGATCCATCGCTTTACAGGCTTAGGACCAATAACTACTATTTCGGCCACAGAAAAAGATCTTTTAATAGGATCGACACATGGAGTAGTTAAAGTCTGGGGCTTAAGGAATTTTGACTTACGAGGAACATTATTAGGTCATGTAGAATCAATTGCAGCAGGAATAATCTCTGAACAAGGAGTATTGACTGCAGACATTAAAGGAGAATTAAGGTTCTGGGAACCAGTAATGTTAAGGGAAGAAAAGGTAATCCCCGTGAATAGACCCCCAATACATATTGTAGCTAATAGAGAGGTTTTAGTTGTGTATGATGGTGTTCTGATTAATGTATATGAGTTTCCAAGTAAACAACCAACTCATAGTTTTTCGCCACCAACTGCTGAAATCAAACAAATCTCAATAATGGAAGATGTCTTAGTTATAGTTGGTAAAAAACTTGTATATACATACGATTTAAAAGAGTTTAATCCTGTTAAATTAGTTAAAAAGATTAAACCAAAAGACGTAATTCCTGTCAGATATCCCACGCCTCTTATTGTAGGTAGTAATATTATACTTGTCTTTTCATATGAAAAAGAAAAAGAAGTTTTAGATGAGTTATATGTATCTTTTGAGTCGCCCGAAAAAGCGAAAAAAATTGCTGAAAGGATAGAACTTTTCATTAATATTGTTGAATCTGGTTATCCTATTGTAAAATACACTGATGAAGCTACATGGTTGTTAGCAATTGAATGGATTGCAAAGGCATGAAAAAATGCAAAATAAAATATCATGCATTGCTGAGCTAATTACTCAATAAAAAAATAAATTCATTATGGAAATAATTGATGTATCCCCGTAAAAACAATGCAATCTTATTTTAGTTGCTTTTCTAAAGCTAAATGGTCTTTACTTGCCAGTAGTCTAAAGAGCATAGGAGACAAAAATCTTTGTTAAAACAAATTTCAAGAATATCATCAATATGACTAATGTTGTATAAGAGCATGGGGATTTTACTGCCAAACTTATTTATTATGTCTAACTACGAATGTAGGAACACAATTAGAAAGAACTGTTTCCCATAACTTTAGTCATGTGGGTTCGAAGCACAGGTATTTGCAGGGCACATGTCATTTCGCGTGTGTACTAGCCGTGTTTCGACGAGGAGACACAAACTATATGTTCCAGTATTAACTATACAAGACATGGTAGACGTTTATTAAGCTCTTTGATGAGCATTCCTCTCACTAATTTAGTGGTAGACTTCCTGCCCAATTTTATCGCGTAAGAAACTTAAATGTTTTTAAGTTTTTTAGGTTAGTTCTAATTAGTGAGATTTCCCTTAGACAAAGTGTTCATATATTCTATGAATTTTAAGTTTTATTACAACGTTGTTAGAATACTTGATCCTTTGGGAATCAAAAGTATTCATAAAATACCAACAGAGCCCCTGCCAAATAACGGACTTGTAATTAGTACCATCACAGAAAAAAAATTTTTTGAAAAAAAAACTTTGAGAAAAAGTACTTTTGAATTTAATAACTCTTTAAATTTTAGAATTATTTTTATGAAAGAAGATATTTGTTCACAAGAGGAATTTTTTTCAAAAATTTACAGGAATGGAAAAATACATCAAGAATTAATTATTGGAGTAGACCCTGGAAAGCACGTTGGAATTTATATTGAGGCGGATGGAAAGGAACTTTCTAAATTTGTTAGTGTTGAGTTAAAATATATCGCAAAACATATTAGCGATTTAATAAAGAAAGTTCCTTCTAAGAGGAGAATATTAAAAATAGGAAACGGAATTGGAATTATTGAAGTTTTAAGACATGTTGTATTTCCTTTAAAAGACAAGTTTGAAGTATTTATTGTTAATGAAGAAAATACATCAGCCATTTTTAGACATAATAATGGAACACCAAGAATACTTACTAATGAATTATCTGCTAAGGAAATTGCAAAAAGAGATGGTGTTTTAATTAAAAACGTAGATAAATTATTATCAGATTATAAAAAGGGTGCAATGATACCCCTCTCAAGACTAGCTAACAGTCAATGAATGTCTATTATTCATAAAAAGAGTTGTTAGAAAAAACTATCTTTGTTACAAGGGTTTTTTTAGAAGCAAGACTAGCTAAATTATGATTAAATAAAAGAATAATACTAAAAAGTTCTATTGAGGGAATAATTTGCCCGAATTATCGACTAACTCTAAAATGATTTTTATTGCTAGTAACTCTCGAGAAAAAAGGGCACATTATTTTTGGTCTTACTTAATTGAAAATTTTTATGATTTGAATAAAAAAATTTTAGTAATTACTTCTTTTAAAAATTTTCATTTCCAAAGAATAATAGGGAAAATTAAAGGAATTAAAACAATACTTTCGAATACAGATGTTCTTTGGATTCCTCCAATGCATTTGTCATTTTCTTCATTACTTCAGAGATTAGATAAAGAATGGATTGATAACTATGACGTAATTTGTTTTTATGACTTTTCTGCGTATGACTTAGTATTCCTTTCTAAAGAAAAATTTGATTTGATTAGAATCATGACCTTATTGATCATTTATTTTAATCAATTAGGATCAATCACTGATATAAACTTCATTTTTACAGCACCTGTCAGCTCTAAACAGAAGATCTGGGCAATAATTGATAAGAAATTCATTGAAAATAAAAACATAAAACACATATTTTTAACTGGTTCAGAAAATGAGGATAGTGAATTTGGAAATTGATATGTTCAAGCATTAATTCCTCTATTTTTTGAAGAATTAAATTGGCGCCTAGAAGCACTGGCGCCCCAAACAATTAAGGCGCCTTGACGTACTATGAAAAATTTAAGAGTAGAACGAATTTTCAAGCGCCGTGTAGTGTAAAAGCGTTTACAAAGAATTTATAAACAATGGTTAGACCTAATAATATAGATTAAAATCCCAGAGACCTTTGTACGTGAAGATCTAACGAAAAAAATAATTATTTATGCTCACTCCGGTGAGGCGCGAGCGTATCCGCGAATGACTCCCAGGAATGCCCCCCAAGCCTGGGAGTCCCTAATTTCCTCTTTTAACAAATGCAAATTACTCCTTATTTTTGTTAGGAACTTTCTGCATCTATAGAAAATTTGCCCCAAAATCATTTTTTATTTATTAATAAATGATTTAGGGTTATTTTTTAGTATTCTTTCCACGGTCCCTACTAAAGATTCCATTCTCGCTCTCAAGATATTTAGAAACGCGTTGTATTTCAGCCATGCTTCCCAACCACACGCAGGACAAACAACATCTTGTTGCTTTGCCTTATGTCAGTTTTCTGTGCATGGAACATTTTTTGCTGGTGTTGTGGGGAGAAACTTTTCCTATTCTCTTACTAGCACAACTTCTACCTTATAAAACTGCATTCGTATAGATGTCCCTAAAAAGCGTTAAGAATGAGTCTATGGCGGATCTTAGCCTTTCCTTTCATGACTGGTCCCTTGATGTTCAAATTCTCTACATAAATCATATAGTAGTTGTTTACGTAGTATTTTGACAGTTTGTGTAGGAAGTCTTTTCGCTGGTTGTTTAGTTTCTCGTATTTTTTAGCCAGTTTCTTACGGAATTTATCGTAGTTGTTAGAGCCTTTCTTCTTCCGTGATAATTTCCTCTGCATCAGCTTTATTCTTTCAATGGTCTTGTCTAGGTGCTTGGGGTTTTCTATCGCAGTCCCACTACTGTCTACCAAGAATTTTTCTATGCCCACATCAAAACCAATGGCTCTGTTGGTAGGTGAAACCCTGTCCTTTTCTTCCCCTTTTTATGCTTGGACTTGTAATATCGCATACCACTTACCGCTGGCGTATTTCTTTACCCATATCCCTTTCACTTTTCCCTCTATTTCTCGGTGTATTTTTGCCTTGACGCTACCGATCTTGGAGAGAGAAATACGGTTGTTCTTAGGGTCTATTGAGAAACCGCTCTGGTTGAAATTCAAAGACTTGTATCTCCCCTTCTTCTTATACCTTAGCTTGCCTATTTTCTTGCCGTTCTTCTTCAGCCTCAACAATGCTTTCACATTGCTCCATAACATAACTGGTAATGAATCATCAGTAATACCTTGAAATAGACTTTTCTTAGTTCTGGGTTCTCTTTTTCAGCTTAACTATCAACACAATGATTGTGTCTTTCCCAGATTATTTTCTTTTCTTCTTTACTTGTCATGCCTATCTTTTTAAGTAGTGGGGCCTTGTTATACAGACTAAAGGGTTGCCTCCAAGAGAATTAAAGATAGAAAAGATAGATTGAAATTATGTAAAAGAATCCATTAGGACTGTTAACCATTTTACTTAAATGTTAATATTAACGTTTAAGAGATGTTTATGCAGAAACTAAATCTAGATGTTTTTTTATTTTATTAAGAAATTAATTTATGAAATATCCGAAAAAAAATAAACCCCTTACGGGGATTTCTTCCGTTGCTTCTGGTTCAAGTGGTCGACAGGGAACACATCCCTTTCAACCCAACCGCCTCGGGCGGTTAGTAGCGGTCGGCTGAGCAGGTCGCCGAAGCTCCCCGCGTACACCGCCGCCCTATTAACCCGTCTTTTTCGGGAGCCCTCGTCTGCTACATGGTTGCTGTCACCAGCCCCCGGCGTAGCAGAGTGGGTGGCTCGTGTCGAGAGGGGTTTCGAGCTTAGATGCTTTCAGCTCTTATCCCCAGGCGCGTAGCTACCCGGCGATGCCACATGACAACCGGTACACCAGAGGCGCCTCCAGCCCGTTCCTCTCGTACTAAGGCCAGATTGCTCTCAGCCACCCGACGCGCCCGTCAGAGAGAAACCAAACTGTCTCACAACGTTCTGAACCCAGCTCACGTTCCCTTTTAATGGGTGAACACCCCCACTCTTGGCGCCTCATGCAACACCAAGCTAGGAAGAGCCGACATCGAGGTAGCAAGCCGCGGGGTCGATTTACTCCACAACGAGCTCATAAATGAGCCTGATTGTGATTATAATTCTCTTACACCCCGCTTTTTTAATCTTACAGAACGACCCTCTCTCACCGACCCTTAATGGGTCTCGGAGGGGTAGTAGGTTCAGAACGACTTACACCGTCATAGCCTTTCGGCTCGGTGAGCGTCGCACACTGACTTGTGTCAGTGCCGAGGCTGGTCGTTCGGTCTCCCGCTAAGCGGTTGAGTCTACAGGGACATTTTGTCTCATTTTAGACAAAACGTCGTCGGAGAGAAGGCCAGTTTGGTTTTTCTGCAAAATGTTTGAACTGTAAGAGCTCGCTGTGTGTGAGCTCTTACCCGCGACAACTCTGTTACCCCTGAGGTAACTTTTCTGTCACCACCGGGCCCTACTTAGGGGCACACGATGGATCGCTAGGCCCTGCTTTCGCACCCGCGGACATTATAGGGCTGTCCACGGTTAGGCCAGCTTTTGCCCTTGCACTCTACGAGGGATTCCTGACCCCTCTGAGCTGACCTTTGGGCACCCCTGATATCTTTTCAGGGGTGTGCCGCCCCAGCCAAACTGCCCACCTGGAGGTGTCCTCGCCGCAGCAAGTTAGCCGCACCAGACGCCGTGGGCGGTGTTCCATGGGCGGCTCCCCTACCCCCCGGAGAGGGTAGGATCGACGCCTCCCGCCTACGCTCTGCGCGGCGTCCAGTACGGCAGCCCCAGGCTGCAGTAAAGCTCTCAGGGTCTTCTCTTCCCGACGGGCGTGCCCGGACTGTTCGCCGGGCTGTGGGTTCACTGGGTGTCTCCTGGGGACAGTGAGGACCTCGTTGATCCCTTCATGCACGCCTACAATTAATAGGCAAGGCATTTGGCTACCTTAAGCAACGGTTTGGAAGTTTATTCCAAACCGCTGGACCATATCTTCACCGCGCGAGGTTACTCACCTTCGCTTGGTGTCCGGCGTATGGCCTCTGGGGATCCCGGGAGTAATCCTCTTTTAGAAAGTTTGTCTAGCTCTTCCTTTATAATTTGTTCAGCGTTTTTCGGTTTATATTTCATTGATGAAAGTATGTCGTTTATTGTATATTCTTTTTGGCCTTTGGCCTCATTATAAGTTATTGTGAGTACCACTAGTCTTAGAAAAGACTCGGGTTTTGCGTGTTCTTTCCGTTCTAGTCTTTCAACGACTTCCTTGAAATATTGGAAATTTTTAGCTTTTATTTCTAGAGGATAACGCTCAAAGAACGGAATTATTTTTTCTGCAATATTTCGACGGCTTTGTTCTATGAATGATTTATTGGTTGGTTGTCCTGGTTTTTCTATTATGCGTCCACATCGCAATGCTTGTTGTAACGCTTTTAGGACGTGTTCGGCCTCTTTTTCAAGTGTTAGGCTGAATGTTGCATCTATAACCCAACCAAACTTTGTAGTGTTATGAGGTTTTATACTTATACTAAAAGATCCTTTGCCATCGACAACGCCACAAAGATAGGCGTTTTTCATTCTTTGGGTTTTTGCTTTTTTAAGCAAATATTTCACCTATTGGTTTTAAAGGAAGGATTACATGCCCGGTTTCCTGCGGATTGTCGCGATTACTTCATGCATTGTTCCCTACTCGGGAGCATGAAGCATAGCGAGTTTCCCGCATATAGCCGGATTTAACGACTCCCTATTTTACGCTGAGAGTCATGGTTACTCCCGCCGTTTACCGGAGCTTAGCCCGGTTGTACCCGGGTTTTACTTACCGGCACTGGGCAGGATTCACTAACCGTACACACCCTTTCGGGCTTGCGGTTAGCTGTGTTTTTGTTAAACAGTCGGGTCCTCCTTGTCACTGCGACCTACGGGGGCTTGCACCCCTATAGGCACCCCTTATCCCGAAGTTACGGGGCTAATTTGCCGAATTCCCTCAGGAGACTTGCCACCAACACGCCTTAGGCTTCTCACCTAGGGGCACCTGTGTCGGTTCTGGGTACGGACGCGCATCGTCGTTACCGTTGGGTTTTCATGGGCTGTCGGGATCAGCTGAACCCACGAGGGGCCATTCGTGCTTTCTCCCGGGTCTCACCATAACGGTCCTCACCGGGGTTATACACTTAGCTAGGGTTTCCCCTAGTCAGCCTACCCGCCAGCGTCCCCAAACGGTCTGTCGTTACCGATGCCTAGATGCGCGGTACCGGAATATGAACCGGTTTCCCTTTCGACCCTACCGTGTTAAGGTGGGTCTTAGGACCGACTAACCCTTGGCTGACGAACATTGCCAAGGAACCCTTGCCCTTTCGGCGGAACGGATTCTCACCGTTCTTTGCTGCCTACTACCACCGGGATCTGCAACCGAGCGCGGTCCACTGGTCCTCACGGCCCAGCTTCTGCCCGCGCCTGGCGCCCCCCTACCGGATCACCCCTTGTCGGGGGTGCCCCAGGGTCTCGGGAGCCGGCTTGAGCCCCGTCCATTTTCAGTGCCCCCGTGCTCGGCGAGTGAGCTGATACGCACTCCTTAGCTGATAGCTGCTTCCAAGCTTACAGCCTCGCTGTCTTTGCACGAGGACGACTTTTTAGTTCACACTTAGCCGGCATTTGGGGCCCTTAACCCTGGTCTCGGTTCTTCCCGTCGCGGTCACCGACCTTACGCCGATGCACCCGTGTGCCGCGGTCTACGGCGCATCCGGGTTCGGAGTTTGATGGGGTGGTGAGGATTTCACTCCCCGTGCCACCCTGTCAGTGCTCTACCCCGGACGCTGCCTCGCGCGACCCTGGCCTGCGGCGCCACTTCGGGGGGAACCAGCTATCAGGCGTTTAGATTGGTCTTTTGCCACTAGACCCAGGTCAGAGGAACGAGTTGCATATCAGAACCCCTTCCGGCTTCCACCACGCGTTAGCATGGCTTCGCCGTGCCCAGGCCTAGATCAACGCCTTTCGGGTCTCATCCCTGTGACTTCGCGCATTTTCATACGCCGCCCCTGGCCCTTGCGGGCTGCGGGCTGGTCGCTTTCGCTACGGCTTCGCTCGAAGCTTAACCTCGCCACAGAGATGAACTCCCCGGCCCGTGTTTCTAGACGGAACGCACCCCCCTGGTAGCCTCCTTTCGCTAAAACACGTCACCGTGCTTCGCTTCAAGGAGGGTATCCTTTGCATGGGGATGCGACTTGTCCACGGCTGGTTTCAGGCTCTTTTCCCGACCATTTCTGGTCTCTTTTCAACTTTCACTCACGTTACTTGTTCGCTATCGGTCTCCAGACGTATTTAGTCTTGGGAGTAAGTTCTCCCAGTTTGAGAGCAGCATCCAGTGCCCTCTAGTCCGGATACCAGTCCTCGTAGGTGTCCTCCTTACCCCTACGGGGCTATCACCCTCTATGGCACCGCTTTCCAGACGGACTTCGGGTTCGGAGGAACGCCATTGGGACTGGTCCACAACACCACATGTCGTACCTGTTTCCAGGCACGATTCGGTTTGGACTGTTCCCCTTTCACTCGCCGTTACTAAGGGAATCGCGATTTGCTTTCTTTTCCTGCGCTTACTTGAATGTTTTCGTTCAGCGCGTTCCCCGGCATTACTGCCTGCCTAGTCTTTTTGGGACTAGGCGGGATTCCCATTCGGGAATCCCCGGATCGAAGGCATGCATGCGCCTTCCCGGGGCTTATGGCAGCTTGCCACCCCCTTCTTCGGCGCTGGAGCCGAGTCATCCACCAGCCGCGTTTTGGCGTGTTGGGTTTACTCGAGACATGTCCCTGTCGACATTCACTACCAGAAGCAACGGTCTATGAAGCTGAGCATGATCTTTTATGATCATGATTAAGTGATGTGAACATGAAATGAGCTCCTGCTCAGCGTCCCTCTCACTCCGCAAAAATCCTGCGAAGCTCATTCAAGGGAACTCATGTCAAGCATTTTGTTATCTTGTTATCTAGTTTTTAAGACTGTCGTTTGTTTACATTAGACAGTCGCATTATTTCACTCTCATTTCGCACGTTATCCCAAAAAAACATTCGACGGGTTCTGTCCCGCCGGAAGGGGCGTGCATTTCTTGACATATGAATATACCATTATCTTCCATATTATATTTGCGTTAGGTCACAATAATGTGTTGGAATTATGTTTAGAATGTGTTTATGATTTATGCATCTTTTCAGTTCTGGTTTTTTTGATGATCACGAAGCTTGTCCTTTGTATGATTTTGTATTGAGAGGGTAATACTTTTGTGTTTACAATAGTTGTTATTTTAGATAATTAGTTATTATTTTTTTAATTATGTTAAATATATAGAACTGTTTGATTTAGCGGAGAATATGTTTTTTTGCAAAAGCTTTATTGGGTTTTTCGATTGTTTAATACACAATGGAAACTCGTGATATTCTTGTCCGTGGTTTTGGTTTAATTTTAGATCCTTTAACAATGCCTATGCCTATTGACGAGTTTTTGGGCAAGTATGGAGGCTATATTGATACTTTAGCAATAGTTGCTAAATCACCTGAAGGAGTTGCTTATTATCCTAGTAATTCTGCACCTAGACATGCATCTTATGAAGGATTTTTCCCAGTTGTTTCTTCAATTGCAAATGATATAGGAATAAAAGTGTATGGGGTAATTTATAGTAATGTTGACCGTTTTTTAGGTAAAGATCCTAATTTTAGAATTGTAAAAAGTGGTGGAATTCCTGTGGATGGCTATGTATGCCCTGGGCAGGAGACGTATTGGCAATACTTAGGATCTGTCGCTCAGGAAGTTGCTAGTTATGATGTTGAAGGTATTATCTTGAAGGACATAGCATATCCTCATGAAGAATACTGTTTTTGTGATACTTGTCGCCATAATTTTGCAATGGAGACAAATATTACTGATCGCGATTTTGGTTTAGATTATGTTAAACGCTCTAAAATATTATATGAACGTTGGTTAAAAATGAGAGTTAGTAATATTGAGCAGTTAGTAAGAACAGTTGTACGAGCAGTTCATTCTGAAAGAAATGTAAAAGTATTACCTGAAATAATTGTTGAAAAAGAAATTGGATATTTTGATGGCGCATTTATTCATTACGGTGAAGACTATGCTAGATTAATAGAAACTTCAAATCAGATTATGTTGTCTTTGAATCCCTGGAGTCAGCAATTACCTAATCGGGATTCAGATGAATATGAAGAACTAGTTAATTTATTAACTCCATTTAGAGAACTCTCTTCAAAAGGATTAAACACTAGTTTATTTGTTGTAAAACCAAATGATTCAATGTTAGAAAGCATTGAATCTTTGAAAAGCTTTTTGGGAAGTGAAAATGTATTTGTTCAAGAAGAATTGCCTCAAAATTATTTAGAATTACGTTCGAAGTTTTTAGGATTAGGAGTATAAATTGTTAATGAGGCGATTTCATGCCTATTGAAAGTAGAATCATTAGAATTGAAGATAAATTAGAAGAGCTAATTAGGGCTATTAACTCTTCTTCGGCTGATGATTTCAGACAAAATATAGAACCAATTATAGATGAAATTTATGTTATAAAAGATGAATTAAAAGAGGCACCTGAAGAAATAAAAAGAAAATTTGCATTTGTTTTGGTAATAATACTACAGGTTCTAAATAATTTTGATAATAAAAACGTTGTAATGAATAAATTAAAATTATTTAGAAATAAAAAATCAAAATACAATGACTGGCATGAGTCTTTTATCATGAAAGACATCATGGACATGGTTGATGCGATTCGTAAGAACGCAGTTAAAGAATGATGAGATTTTTTTTCTTTATTTTTATTTTTTCATATAAAAAGAACGCCTACCGAAACTGTTATGCATTAAGAAGACATAAATAGACATTGGTGTCCATAGAGCAACACTATACTTTAAAAAAAGCTTCTAAAATCCTAGGAGTATCAGTAAAAACACTACAACGATGGGACAAAGCAGGAAAAATCAAGTGCATCAGAACAATAGGAGGAAAAAGAAGAATCCCTGAAAGCGAAATAAAAAGAATCCTAGGAATCAAAGAAAAAGAAAACAAAAACAGAAAAATCATCGGATACGCAAGAGTATCATCAAACACACAAAAAAACGACCTAAAAACACAAGTAAAACTAATAAAATCATACGCAGAAAAAAAGGATGGAGCATACAACAAATACTTGTAGACATCGGTAGCGGGCTGAACGAAAAAAGAAAAAACTACAAAAAACTATTGAAAATGGTCATAAACAAAGAAATAGAAAAAATAATAATCGCTTACCCAGACAGACTAACAAGGTTCGGTCTCGAAACAATAAAAGATTCTTCACTTCTTACGGAACAGAAATCGTAAACATAAACAAACAACGAAAAACCCCACAAGAAGAACTAATTGAAGACTTGATAACCATGTGTCTCATTTCGCTGGAAAACTCTACGGAATGCGTTCCCATAATACAAAAAACTCACAAAAACAATCGAAAAAATCACAATAAGTTTGGGCAGGAAGCCCACCACATTTAGTGGTGGGAGGAATGCCCATCATAAAAATCAAATAGATGTTTGCCATATAGAGGAGCAAAAAGGAAAATGAAGGCGACAGTCAAAGTCAAGATATATGCGGGTAATAGAAAGACGCAATTGTTAAGGCAAAGCATCGGTAATACTCGCTTCGTATAGAACAAGTTGCTTAATTTAGAGAAAGAACACTACGAACAAACACGGGAGTTTTTGTGGTATTCTGGCATGTGTAGAGAAATAACGATTATGAGAAAAGACTATTCTTTCCTGAAGGAGACGTCTGTATGGTGTTTTCAGCAAATAGCGAGAAAACTTCACTTTGCGTTGCGGGATTTTGTTAAATACAAAGACGAGGGACGGGACTTCCCCAAGTATAAGAAAAAGAAGAATCACGATGGTATTCTGATCTATCCGAGAGATTTCAAGTTCAAAAACAAGAATTTATATTTAGAAATAATAATAACTTAATAAAAAAAGTAAAAAGGAAATAAGGAGAAAAATTTTAGCGTTTTCCTTTCTTCTTTTTAACTACTTGTCTTTCTTTTGCCTGCCTACCAACTTTTCTACCGGTTCTTCTGGCGGCAATAAGTCCAACTTTTTGTCCTGGTGGAGCATTTCTAGATACCGTTGTAGGTCCACCAGGTCTTTGGTGACTACCGCCACCATGGGGATGTGATACCGCGTTCATTGCAGTTCCTCTTACTCTAGGATAGTTGTGTCCTTTTGCTTTCATATGATAATGTTTGTTACCGGCTTTTACGAATGGTTTCTGAGTTCTTCCACCACCAGCTACCACACCTATAGTTGCTCTGCATGATGATGGGAATGCCTTTATTCTTCCACTTGGTAATTGGATATATACCCAGTCATCTTCTTTAGCATTAATAATTGCGCTTGAACCGCTAGAACGTACTAGTTTTCCACCATCACCAGGTTGTAACTCAATATTATATACCATGGTTCTTGCGGGGATTGCAAATAAAGGTAAAGTATTTCCCGGTTTAATTTCTGCCTTTGCACCATATTCAATTGTATCTCCAAGGGCGAGGCCTTCGGCTGGTAAGATATATTTTTGAAGCCCATCTTCAAAGATCACTTTCGCGATAGGAGCACCTCTACCTGGTTCATGTTCGAAAGACACGACTCTTGCTTTAATTACTCCTTCCATCTCGGTTCTTGATATTTTTCTATACTTAATAGCTCCTTTTCTTTTATGGGTGTTAGCCCTAAATGTAGGTGAGCCACGGCCTCTTCTTTGAACGATTAATTTTTTACCCATTTTTTAATTCCTCCATTATTCAAAATCAGAGTAGGCCTAGTTTACTTGCAAGGTCTACTGCGTCATCGCTTGGTCCAAGTTTAATTATTGCTTTTTTCTTTCCATCAGGGCCAATTAGGGTATTTACTTTTATTACTTCGACGTTGTATAATTCTTGGACTGCTTTTTTGATTTGATACTTGTTTGCTTTTTTACTGACCTCAAATGCAATCTTGTTTTCTCTTTCAATGAGGTCATAAACTTTTTCAGTGATTAGGGGAGCAATAATGATTTCGTCAACTCTCATTAGGACCACCTTTCTTCGATGCTTTTAATCGCATCAACTGTCCATAGTGTTAGCCTTCCAGGGTGTGTTCCCGGTGCTAAGTCTTCTACTTTAAGTTTCATTACTGTTTTTACTGTTACTCCAGGAATATTTTCAGCTGCTTTAGCTAATGGTGATTCCATGCTTCCAACTACAAATAATGGGCCAACAGGTTTACGATATCTTCGGCCCCGCATTTTTCCTTTTCCTGCACGGATACTTACTTTTTCAGAACGTTTTAGCTCGTCCTCCAGTCGTAACGCCTTTAGTAATTCGAAAACATCTTTAGTTTTCTTAATATCTTCAACTTCGTTAGCTAATACAATTGGATAAGTCTTTACTGAAGCAATCTTATGTCCCCTAGCAGCTACGATATCAGGGTTAATTGCAGCCGCAATTGCGGACCTGAGAGCTAAATCGTGCTCTTTTCGATTCATTTTTTCGATTATTATTTTTTCGGCACGTGGAGGATGAGCAACTTTTCCACCAACAGCAAACGTAGCAAATGCACCCTTAGATGCATGATGTGTCCTTGAACCACCAAAACGGGGTGCTCTTGAAATTCCTCTACCTGGCCCATAACTGCTAGCTGCTACCATTCTTCCAGCAAGTGGCGAAACTCCTTTAGGTTGCCTTTTATATGTCTGTTCTGAAAGAACAGCTCTTTTAATTATATCCGGTCTGAAAGGAGTTTCAAATACTGCAGGGAGCTCAATGCTCTTTTTGGTTTTGTTACCTTTCTTGTTAATAATTGGTACAGTAATAGTCATTTTCTTTCATCCTCCACTTTAATTCTGCGGTTCTGTAGAAACGTACGTGATCGTTGGTGGTGGTAATGTGCTTTTCTTAGGTCTTATTGGTAATCTTAACATTACAGTACGTTTTTTGACACCTGGGACAGAACCTTTTAGCAGTACGTATCTGGTTACTCCTGCTTTTCCACCAATAATTCCATATCCAGGAATTCCTCCGTTAGGAGTTACTTCTTTACCATCAGAACCGATCTGCATTACTCTTTTATTATACTCCGTTCTTCTAAAGAATCCTAATTGACCGTATCGTGGTACTGTCCATGTTACTCTTGCAGGATGCCAAGCACCAATACTACCTACAGCCCTTTTCTCACCTTTGGTTTTTCTAGGAAGTATTTTGATACCATGTCTCTTTACAGGTCCTTGGAATCCTTTACCTTTAGTGATACCAATAACATCAACATAATCGCCTGCGCTTATAAATTCATCAACTTGAATTTCTTGTTTTATTTTGTTCACAGCATATTCAAAAGCCTCTTGAACACTATTTGCACCGATCGGTATCTCAAAGATTTGAGGTTTTTTAGTACCAATCCTAGTTAATGCAGGCTGTGTATGAATAAGAGCACGAATCTCATTTATTTCGTTAATCTTTTGTTTGAATTTTTCAAGTTGTTCTTCTTCTTTGTACTCTTTTGGTAAACACTTGTATTTTTTCATATACTTGTAAGGACTTTCTGTTTTTATTTCAGCAATTATCTTCTTGCCGTAAGGAGTGTACTTGTAACCTCTAATTCCAAACAATACAATTGGCGGGGCTTCTAAGATAGTAACAGCTTCTAACTTTTCAGTCCCATGTCTGTGACTTGCTTTATTATCTTCTTTTGTTAGGATTTGTGTCATACCGGCCTTGATTACGGGAAATCCTAATAATTTGGGATTTCCTGAATAAGGCGGCCATCCTCCTACCTTCGGTTTTGTACTACTAGCTCTTTTTCTTCTAACGCCTAGTGTACTTCGATGTGGGGCATGATACTTTCTTTTACCCATTATGTCACCTCGCAAAGATCTAGATTTCGGAGGTTTCCCGCTTTATTACAGCCGTTTTAAGATCAAATAGCTGCGAGGTACGTATAGCGGGCTTTACTCCGCAAGTAGGAAAAAAAAGGACTAATGTATAAATACTTCTTTTAGTCACATTTTTTATCTCAAATAAAACAAAAATAAAACAAACAATTTTTTGAAAGATTAATGTATAATCGAAATTTTTTCATCGTATTAATGTATGACTGACTTGGCTAATTAGTATGTTTGACATATTCCAATAACTAAAGTCTTAATGTTGAACGCCATATAAACATAAGCGAACACTATGGCATTTTGTGCCTATACTCTCCGTGTCCGCGAGAGAGTGTTGGTTATAAATTTTAGTCTTTTATTTAATATGTTTATTGAAGCGTTCAAGATACTATATATTTTCAACCAGCATACTGGACATCAATATTCTACACCCTGTTGCTTAACTTCAAATCATGGTTTACATATCTCTTTTCAGAAAGAGGGAAACTTCTTACACATATGCTTAAAAAGCTTAGAGCATGTAAAAAAATAAAATTATGAGTATAATGTTTAGAAACTAGAATAAGTAAGTAACAAGCATTATATAAAAAATGTAGTGTGAAAAATCAACTATTAAGTAGTGTTCCTAATCTATAGTCTTTTTCTAATGCATTTTTAATTTCTTCAGCATGAACCGCCAATGAGACGATCTTCGTTCGACCATATCTTCCTTTACTTACCACTCGAGATGTTACCATTCCAAGCATATCTAATTCATTTACTAAATCTCCAACTCTCCTTTGTGTTAGTTTTTCGAGACCGATATCATTGCATACATTACAATATTCTTCGTAAAGAGTGCCTGTTGTTATCTCATCAGTTATTTTTTCTTTTGATAAATTGTATATAGCTAGTAAAATAACCTTTGATTGTATAGGGAGCGTCGTAAGGACTTCAGCTACAGTATTTCTTTCAATTACTTCTAAAGCTTTTCTTACATGTTCTTCTGTTACTCGAGATGCACCTTCTCTTTCAGCTAACTCTCCTGCAACTCTTAATAAATCTAAAGCTCTTCTTGCATCTCCATTCTCTTGGGCCGCTAAAGCAGCACATAATCCTATTGCGGCGTCATCTACAACATCTTCATGAAATCCTTCTTTTGCACGTTCCACTAAGATATCAACCAATTGAGGAGCAGTATAAGGCGGAAAAACAATTTCTTGTTCAGTAAGAGAACTCTTTACTCGAGGATCTAATTTATTCTTAAAATGAACATCATTGGTAATTCCAATAATGCTTAACTTAGAATGTTTTAAGTCAGAATTTATTCTTGTTAAGGGATAGAAAATATCAGGAGATTTTTTCACAGCTAAATCTATTTCATCTAAAGCAACTACAAGCATTGTTTTTTTCTCTTCTAATGCTTGTTTAAATAAATTAAATACTTCATCAGTTGGTAAACCAGTTATTGGTACAGATTTTCCAAGATCTTGAGCTAAATGAGCAAAAATTCTGTAACTAGTATCTATTAATTGACAATTAACATAAGAAAACATCATGTTAATGTTTTCTTTTTCTGCCTTCCTTTTTAGCACATTTAATACAAATTTAGTAACAGCAGTTTTCCCTGATCCTGGTTTTCCATGAAGAAAAACATTTGAGGGGGTCTCATTAGCCATTACAGGAGCTAGTACATGTGCTAAAGTTCGATATTGTTCTTCTCTGTGGGGTAAACGATCAGGGACGTACGTGTGGCGCAGTACGTCTCTTTTTTTAAAGATAGGATTTGTTTGTTTTGAGAAACGATCAAATATCGCTTCTAAGTCTTCAGCGCCACTCATTATTTCACCGTCTATTTTTTTTCACTTGTTAGGAATGTAACTAGTTATTAAGAAGGGCAGTAATACACGGATAGCATTGGTTCAATGGTGACGATTTTTTGTTAAAGAATCTCAAGTTTTATCCACGTGTATCCACTAGTATTAGTCCGTCTATTGGTTCCAGTAGAAATTAAGGTGTTTTTTTAAAATAGTATTTATCACAGCTCAGAATTAAAAAATCGATCTAGACACACACCCTATCTTTTCTATTGGAACTAGAAATCTAAATAAAAATAAAAATTATTTTTTAGACGTATTGTAGTGTAACAATTTTTTTTCCCCCCCTCCCATAAGGAAAATAAATTATTTAAATTTAACTCTTTTCTAGAATAGTTTTTTTTTCTTCTTCCATTGCAAATACTATTTCCAATGGAAATTAAGGGGAGGGTGTGTGCTTTTTTTCACACTACATTTTCTACCATGTGTTGTTTTTTAAAAAGAATAGTTATTAATTTCACTTTAATAGATGCGTTATACTTTTAGGGGTAAGCTGTAATTAGGTATTGGGATATAGAATTGACAAAAGAACAATGGCAGATTTATCTAACGGAACTATATCGCTGGGCTCAAGATAAATATAATGCATTATTAAAAGGAGAACTTAGCGAAGACGATTATTATAAAGTATTAGAATTCTATGAAACCGAAACACAGGTAATCTCTTTTCTAATTAAGGATGAACTAGAATATTTAGAGCCTGAAGAAATTGAAGAGATTATTAATTCTTTTGAAAATGTAAAAAATGTTAGTTCTTTACGTGAACTAATCGAAAAGAGATTTATTAACTCTTTAAGAGATAGCAGTGGTGAAGAATCAAGAGCTCAAGAACCACCAAGTATTCATAACATACCTAAACCACCTACTCTTTCAACCTATGCTAAGGATATAGAAGAAGAAAGATTTTCTAACGTTGATGAACTATCTCAAGCCAATATTGGCTCTGAGTTCGATGACTTAGATAGTTTTGGGATTTTAGAAGAAGAACTTAGGCCTATTGAAAAAGATATTTCTACTTTTTCTAGTGTAAGTAATCTTCATAAAAATCTTGAGATAGTTCTCGTAGGTGAGCGTTCTGTAGGTCGTTCGACATTCTTGAATTTACTTGGTGCTGTAGGAAATAGTTTTGAGTATGAATATCAAGGAACAATTTATACTATTAATTTTGTAGATCATGATCATGAAACTTATTTTCCTGAAAGACGTGAATTATTAGGTTTTAATGGTGTCATTGCCTTTTATGATATTACAAGACCTGATACTGTTTTTAGACTTGAAAAATGGCTTAAAAAAGTATACCGCGATAAAGATTTCACTTTACCCGTTTTGTTTGTTGGTAATAAGACAGATCTCTCTCGATTAAGGATTGTTACAGTAGAAAAAGCTGAAGAATTAGTAAATATGGTTCGTAGTTTTGAGAATTATAGTGACTTTTTAGAAGTAAGTTTAAAATTGGAACAAAATGATGCGGCACTTAAAATACTTAGTAGAATGATTAATGTAATTCAAGGAATGCCTTCTTGAATTTGTATTTATTCTTAACCCCCATGATATATTGGTATAATTTTTATTTCAGGGTATTTCTTTATTTTTTCATTTATCTGTTTTGTACTTAGTAATTCTGTTCCTTTGCTAATAAATAAAAAACCAGTTTTGAATTTGTTATTTTCATCAAAAATAAGATGAAATGCGTTTGTATTTTTTAACGTCTCTTTAATAGCATCAATAACCTCTAAATTTTCATCTAAGTGTTTCTCATATTTTTCTTCTATTCCGTGTTGTATAGATAATGATTTGTGAAAAATAACCTTAAAGTTCATTTATGTTAATATCTTAATTCTCATTGTTTTGTTTTTGGGTTATTTCTATAATTCCTATAAGTAAATTCCCCCTCGCTTATGCAAGGGGAGATGGTCTCAGAACGATCTACAAGATCCTCCGTACCATCCTAATTACTATAAATGACTATTTGTATTGTTTCATTTTTTACCTCTCAAAATGGAGATTTCCATTGATAAAATTAAATAATGTGAACAGGTGGTATGGAATTAATCCTAATAAAATTATTTCAATAATTGATTTCATTATCAAAAAAAGCTGCTCGGTATAATCATAACTTATCTGATGTGTTTTTGATATGAAATAAATGAACGTGAATCCTGCAAGAATAATTAATAGATTTACGTTCTTTCTGAAAGTTTTGTATATCTTTATTGCCATTATTTTTTCTTTTTTATTTTTGATTGTAATTAGCTCAAACTTTTGAAATATATGATTAAATAATGAAAGATATATCCCATAGGACAAGGGAATCATGGCTAGAAAAATTGCGAATATTAACGATATATTTATTATTTTTGGGTTCCATGGCAGGATCCCCATGATATTCAAGGTAATTATTGAGGATATTACTAAAAAGATATTTGTAATTATTAGATAATATTTGTAAGATCTATTTCCATTATTAATTTCAATTATTTTAATCATTTCTAATGTTAAATCAGTTATTCCAAAAATAATAATTGTAATTGATAAATTAAAGAAACTAGCTATTATCACGTTATAGTATACGACAGATGCCAAAACATAAAGAAACATTGTAATTCCTAGAATTATTTGGCCAAAAAACAAAATAATAATTCCTCTAAATAGCTTTTCTTTTACTTCTTTTAGTAAAAGTTCTTTCTTTTTATCGTTTTTTAACATAAACTTTTCTTTTTTATCTTGATTAGTAGTTGAATCATAATAAAAAGCTAAAAGTGTTATTATGGAAAATAATAGCCCAATATTGAATAATTTACTAATAATATTTATCTCGGTTGTTTTTTCATATGTTAACTGTTGAATATAGACTAAACTGTAATGGGATTTAAGAAGTAAGGTTCCTTCTGTTGGATACCATAATGCACACCAATCAAAAATTTTATTCCCGTATTTCATTGAATTTTTACTGATTATCTCACCAACATTATTATTATAAATTTTCCAAGTTCGTAATAATTTTCCATCTTCTACTCTAAATTCTCGTATTTCTGTTATTGTGAAAGGATATGTATCAAAATCTTTGTTAATTGTAGATAATGTAATTATTTTTTTATTATCAATTGAAAATGTCGCTATATTTAATCTATATTCTTTCGTATTTGG
>Ga0256835_1000560_pt1 | contig 26842 bp, 21 predicted proteins | sample PIR30metaG_FD_185972 | JGI IMG/M metagenome (GOLD analysis project Ga0256835, IMG submission 185972) | Hydrothermal vent microbial communities from East Pacific Rise, Pacific Ocean - PIR-30 | ecosystem: Environmental > Aquatic > Marine > Hydrothermal vents | place: Pacific Ocean: East Pacific...
CATGCTGTACTGGATCGATGGCTACAGCGACCTGACCGGTGTGGCCTGGGTCAACGACACGGCTCCGGACGCCATGCCGCCCACCGTCGCCGAAATCACGTTCGACCCGGCCGAAGGCTACCAGGCTACTCTGGGCGATTTCGACCTGGGATTCTGGTACACCGATGAGGGAAACGACTGGGCTCCCGATTCCTATGAGCACCACAGCGAAGTCAGAATCTACAATGCGGACTACAGCGAGATCCTGTGGTCTGCCGCAAACATCGTCGGGAGCGATGTGCATCAAAGCTTTGCGCCCGGCGTCACCGGTGACGGAGCCCTTCACCTGCAGTGGATAAATCCCTACTACGTCGCCATCGACAACGTGACGTACGGGGTTTCGTCGACCGAACCGCCGCCGAACTCCGTGCCCGAACCGGCCACGATCCTGCTGCTGCTCTCGGGAATCGGGGCGCTCGGGATAGGGGTCCGGAAGCAATAAAGACGCAAGCCATCCTGCTGACCACCACAAGGGGGGCGGAGCAGACCATTCTTCCCCCTTTTTCCCCACCGGCACAGGGACACCCCTCCGGGTCCGGCTGGTAGACGGCCTACTGCGCGTCGATGAGGTATCCCGAAAAAGTGGCGCGGAAGCCCAGCGATCCGTCGTGGTCCTGGGTCAGGACCATCACGGCTACGCCGGATTCCGGCTCGGCATAGAGCCGCACGGGCCGGCTCAGGATCTGCCAGCTGATGTCCGGGTGTCGCTCCAGAAATCCCAGCGGGTGCCATACGCCCAGGCCACCGACACGCGTGAAGATCTCGGCAAAGATGCGCTGGGGCGTGGTGGCGTCGCCGGTCGACACCGCCACGTGCTGGATCACCAGGCGCTTTCCGGCAGGCACAGTGTACAGATCGATGCTCAGCTGCGGGTTCAGGGGCACCGTCCCGGCCGTGGCCATGGCGTGAACGGGCTCCTTCGCCAGGGGCGTCCGCATGGTGGAACAGGCCGCCAGCATCAGCATCGACAGGAGCAGGATCGCCGAACGCAATGGCATGATGTGTGCCCTCCTGATTTCCGGTCTTTCGATGGTTTTTCCCATTCAGATAGCGGATGCGCGCCAGCCTGTCAAAACTTTTCCCCCGGCGCGCATCCCGGCAATCGCAAGCCACAATTGCCGGGATGCGCGCCGTCAACCTTGACGGTAGGCGTACACCCGGGCGAAGGCCTTTGTCTGACGAAAAGGTGGATGCCGGCCGAAAAATGGGGTATAGAGACGACGCGGCATCGAGTTCAAGACCAAGAACGGCCGCCGGTACTACTGCAACGCACCTCTGGTGGTAGGCATGTACGAGTTCCAGATCGGGCGGCTTTCACCGGAGTTCGTGAAGCACTTCAACACCTACTTCTCCGACCGCAATTTCGGCATCGGGATGCTCAGCACCCGGCTGCCGCAGATGCGCACCATACCGGTGGCCAAAAGCATCCGCCCCCAACACCACGTCGGCACCTTCGACAAGGTGCGGACCCTTCTGCGGCGGGCCGAGGCGCCCTTCGCCATCCTGGAATGCATCTGCAGAAAAAAAAGGCCATCGAGGGCAGGTCCTGCCGGGTGACGGCGCGCCGCGAAACCTGCCTGTCGCTGGGTAGTGTGGCCGAAATGGTCCTGATCATCGGCGCAGGCCGCAAGATCTCCCGTGACGAGGCCGTCTCCATCATCGATCAGAACCAAAAGGAGGGGCTGGTGCTGCAGCCGGCCAATACCGAAAACCCCGAATTCATCTGTTCCTGTTGCGGCTGCTGCTGCGGCATGCTGTCCATGCACCGCCAGATCCCCCGACCGCTGGACTACTGGGCCGCCAATTTCCAGGCAGCCGTGGACGCTGCGGCCTGCACGGCCTGCGGTGTGTGCGCAAAGCGCTGCCAGGTGGGCGCCGTGGCCGTTTCTGAAAAAAAAGGACACGCCGCGGTTGACCTGGACCGCTGCCTGGGCTGCGGCTTGTGCGTCCCCACCTGCCCGGCCAAGGCCATCACGCTGGTCAAAAAACCCGTGGAAACCCGGCCGCCGGAAAACCGCGAGCAGCTCCTCGACATCATCAAGGCCCACCGCAAACCCCGGCTGGACAAACTGCGGGTGAAGGGCAAGATCGTCATCGACGCCATCCGCACCGGGCAGACGCACCTGCTGAAACCATAGAAGCAGAGGATGGCTTCGTTTCCACTGGCGGCAGGAGTTTTTCCTTGAAAGGGGCCTCTTTTTTCCATAGAGTCAGAGCGGATCGCTTCACCGGCACTACCCCCCAAACACCGCTAATTGCGTAGAAAGGAGAGGCCATGAGGAAAAAGACAACAATTGCAGCGATCATCGCACTTTCGGTCCTTTTTGCCCTGCTGTGCTCGTCGGCGATGGCCGCCGATCTGGCCAAGAAACAGGTTTTGAACATCGCCTTCGATGCCGGCGATGCGAAAAACCTGGATCCTCACCGCGCCACGACCACGGTGGACCGCTCGACGGTCGACCCGATCTTCAACGGCCTGGTGCGCTATCCCCCCGGAAACCAGGTAAAAGTGGAGCCCGACCTGGCGAAATCGTGGGAAACTTCCGCCGACGGCAAAACCTGGACCTTTCATCTGCGCAAGGGCGTTTACTTCCACCCCTTCCCCAAACAGCCCAATGGCTATGAGCTGACCTCCGAAGATGTGGTGTACTCCCTGCAGCGGGCGGCCAACCCGGATCACTCCTCCTATGCCGGCGAATACACGGGCATCACCGTCAAGGCCATCGATCCCTATACCGTGCAGATCAGCATCGACAAGCCGGTCTCTCCCACGCTTTTCCTCGCCAAATTCGCCAATTACGCCGGTGGTTTCATCGTGTCCAAGAAAGCCCTTGAGGCCATGGGCAACGACTGGTTCAAGACGCATCCCATCGGCACAGGACCGTTCATGTTCGGGTCCTACGAACCCCGTCAGCAGACCGTGCTCAAGGCCAACCCGAAATATTTCCGCGGCAAGCCCATTCTGGAGAAAGTGGTTATCAAGTACATGCCCAACGTGGCCTCCCGGGAATTCGGCCTCAGAACCGGAGAACTGCACATCATCGAGGGCCTGAACGAAGCCAAATGGGTAGAAAAAATTCGCACTTTTCCGGACGTTTCCGTGAAAACCTTCGGCCCCTGCGAGGTGCAGATGCTGTTTTTCAACATGGCCAACGACATCTTCAAAGACCTGAAGGTGCGAAAAGCGGTCAGCTATGCCATCAACCGTTCCGAGGTGGCTGATTTCATGGGCAAGAGCCTGGCCGTCCCCATCTACTCCGCCGCCCTTGCGCCTCCCGCGCCCGGCGCACTCACCAAGAAAGAGGCCGAGGCCGCCGGCGTAGTGTATGAAAACAACGTGGAAAAAGCCAAAGCGCTGCTCAAGGAGGCCGGCAAACCCAACCTGAAATTCGAGGCCATCATCAGCGAGCTGGCCACCAGTTACCGCAAGCCCATGGTGGCCCTTCAGGCCCAGATGAAAAAGGCCGGCATCGACATGAAGCTCAAGGTAGTGGATCATTCTTCCTTCCACAGCCTGATCCGCAAGGATGCCAGTCCCGTGGTTTACTACGCCTGCTGGCGCCCCAACTGCGACGTTTTCCTGACCCGTTTCTACTACTCCGCGTCCGAAGTGGTGAAAGGCAAGAAGCCGGACACCGGGTTTTCACACTACGGGGCCGTGGACGCCAACGGCGACGGGAAAATCGATTCCATCGACGGCCTGATCGAGAAAGCACGCTACGAGCTCGACGCCGCCAAGCAGTCCAAACTCTGGAAAGCGGCCCAGATTCAGCTTCTGAAAAACGTGGCCGTAGTGCCCATCATCCGGCTCAAATACGCCTTTCCCATGAAGTCCTACGTCGACATTGGACACCCCCTGGATTTCAGCTGGGAGACCTACTCGCCCCAGATCACCGAAAAGACACGTATCCTGGCCCACTGACAACCTGACCCGGCGCGGTGTTCCGCGGAGCACCGCGCCCATTTCGCAACAAGAGCTTGCCACGCCATGTTCAAATATGCAGTACGGCGCATCCTCCAGAGCATCCCCATTCTGCTGATCGTCCTGACGCTGGTTTTTCTGGTGGTGCGGGTGCTTCCGGGAGACCCGGCCGTGGCCGCCCTCGGCGACTATGCCAGCCAGGAATCGGTTAACGCGCTGCGGGAAAAACTGGGCCTCAACCAGCCCATATGGATGCAGTACATCGATTTTTTCGGAAACCTGGTCACCGGGGATCTCGGAAAATCCGCCATTACCGGCTACCCGGTGGCCCGGCAGGTGCGCCGGGTGCTGCCCTTTACGCTGGAGCTGACTTTTTTCGCCATTGTGCTGGGGTACATCCTGGGCATCCCGCTGGGCATCTCGGCCGCCGTCCATCGGAATACTTTTATCGACTATTTCAACCGCATTTTTTCCCTGCTCGGACTTTCCGTGCCCGCCTTTTATTTGGGCATCCTGCTCATACTGGTATTTGCCATCATATTTCCCCTCTTCCCGGTGGTCGGCGGGGGGGATTTCTGGGACCTGCGGGACAACTTCCGCCACCTCGTCCTGCCGGGCCTGGCGCTGGGGCTGCTCATGATGGCCTATGTAACCCGCATGACGCGTTCCTCGATCCTGGACGTGCTGCGGGAGGATTACGTCCGCACGGCCCACGCCAAGGGACTTCTGGAGCGCATCGTTCTTTACAAGCATGTGCTGCGCAACGCGCTGATTCCCATCGTGGCGCTGGGCGGACTTTACGCGGTGGTGCTGATCGGCTCTTCGGTCATGGTGGAGATCGTGTTTTCCCGCCCCGGGCTGGGCAAACTGATGGTGGGCGCCATCAAACAGCGGGATTACACCACGCTGCAGTCGGTAATGGTTATTTACGCGGTCATGGTGGTGATCATCAACCTGGTCACGGACCTGATTTACAGTTTCATCGACCCGCGCATTAAATACAATTAAACTAAACCGCTGCACGGTTTCCGCGCCGCGGTCGATCCTTCGGCTTTTTTACAAAGATAAAGAAGAATTCATGGTACAGTCACAAGAGCAGGCCATGGACGGGACGGAAGTATTCGTGGGAATTTCCCAGCGCCGTCGCATGTGGACCGCTTTCCTCCGCAACAGGACCGCCTCCGTCGGCGGAGTTCTGGCGGTATTCATCGTACTGGTGGCTATTTTCGCCCCGCTGCTGTCTCCTTACGACCCCCTGGCCCAGGACGCCTCGGCGCGGCTGGCGGGAAGTTCTGCAGCCCACTGGCTGGGAACCGACGACTTCGGGCGCGATGTGCTCTCCCGGATCATCTGGGGCAGCCGTGTGTCCCTGATCATCGGTTTTTTCTCGGTAGTGGCCGGTCTGCTGATAGGCACCGGCATGGGTATGGTAGCCGGATATTACGGCGGCAAAACCGAAACCTTGATCATGCGCGCCGTCGACGTGCTCATGTGCTTCCCGGACCTGATTCTGGCCATCGCGGTCACGGCCGTGCTGGGGTCCAACCTGGTCAACCTGATTATCACCATCGCCATCGTGATGACACCGCGGTTCGCCAGGCTTTCCCACGGACAACTGCTCAAGATGAAAGAGAGCGAGTACGTCATCGCCGCCCAGGCCATCGGCGCCAGGGTGCCGCGGGTGCTGGTGCGCCACATTTTTCCCAATATTTTCGGTGAACTCCTGGTGGCGGGGACCCTGTGGGTAGGGGTCGCCATCCGCCTGGAAGCCAACCTGGCGTTCATCGGGTTAGGGGTACAGCCGCCCACACCCACCTGGGGAAATATGATACGCCAGGGCGTGGATGTGCTCATCAATGCCCCCGGCATTTCCATTTACTCCGGCTTGAGTATCCTGATCACCATCCTGGCATTCAACACCCTGGGTGACGGTATTCGCGACATGATCGACCCGCGTCTGCGCGGAGAGTAGCTCCGGAACCGGAGGAAAAGGACAAAAGCGCCATTGGACACACCGCTGCTGCACATTAAGAGCCTGAAAACGTACTTTTACACCCAGGAGGGCATCGCCCGGGCGGTGGACGGGATGGACATGCGCATCCGCCCCGGCAAAACGCTTGGCGTCATCGGAGAATCCGGCTGCGGCAAAAGCGTGTCGGCGCTTTCCGTCATGCGGCTGATCCCGCAACCCCCGGGCAGAATCATTGACGGTGAAATCTGGTTCAAGGGGGAAAATCTACTGGAAAAGGCGCCCGACGAAATGCGGCAGATACGGGGCGACCAGATCTCCATGATCTTCCAGGAACCCATGACTTCACTGAACCCGGTCTTTACCATCGGCAACCAGATCGGTGAATCCGTCATTCAGCACCAGAAGCTGGACAAGTCCGCGGCCCGGGAAAAGGCCATCGAGAGCCTGCGGCGCGTCGGGATTCCCTCACCCGAAAAGCGCATCGACGAGTATCCTCACCAGATGAGCGGCGGTATGCGCCAGCGGGCCATGATCGCCATGGCTCTGGCCTGCGAGCCGGACCTGCTCATCGCCGACGAACCCACCACGGCGCTGGATGTCACCATCCAGGCGCAGATCCTGGAATTGATCCGGCGCATCAAAGACGAATTCGGCATGTCGGTGATGATGATCACCCACGATCTGGGGGTGGTGGCCGAAGTTGCCGATGACGTTGTGGTGGCCTACGCCGGCAAGGTGGTCGAGTACGCCGACGTGGTGACGATTTTCAAGGCGCCCCTGCATCCCTACACGCAGGCGCTCTACGACTCCATACCGCGCCTGACGGACACCCACAAGCGACGCCTGGAAGTCATCCACGGCACCGTGCCCAACCCGCTGCACTTTCCATCCGGCTGCCGTTTTCATCCCCGCTGCAAGTACGCCCGGGATGTCTGCCGGACACAGGAACCGCCGCTGGAAAACGTAGCACAGGGACACCAGGTGCGGTGCTTCAAGTTCAGTGCGGAAACCAAACAGCTGTTTTCTTAGGACCGGGGCGCATGGTCGATCACAACAAAACACTTTTGCAGGTTGACGATCTCAGGAAATACTTCCCCATCCGCGGCGGCATCCTGTCCAAAGTTGTCGGGCAGGTAAAAGCCGTGGACGGCATCCGTTTTTCCCTGAAACCCGGCGAAATACTCGGGCTTGTGGGCGAATCCGGCTGCGGCAAGACCACCGCCGGACGGGTTGCCTTGGGCCTGCTGTCCCCCACCGCGGGACGTGTTCTCTTCGAAGGACGGGACATCTTCGCCCTGGGCAAGGAGGCGCTGCGCAAGACCCGCCGGCACATGCAAATCATTTTCCAGGACCCCTACGCGTCCCTGAATCCCCGCATGAAAATCGAAAGCATCGTGGGGGAACCGCTTTACATCCATTTCGGAATGAAAGCGCAAAAACGACGCGAACGCGTTGCGGAGCTACTGGAAACCGTAGGTCTGAGCGCCGGACACATGCAGCGATACCCGCACGAATTCAGCGGGGGACAGCGTCAACGCATCGGTATCGCCCGGGCATTGTCGCTCAATCCCAAGCTCATTGTCTGCGACGAGGCCGTTTCCGCGCTGGATGTTTCCATCCAGGCCCAGGTTATCAATCTGCTTGAAGACCTTCAGGCCAAATTCGGCTTCGCCTATCTGTTCATCGCCCACGACCTGAGCGTCATCAAGCACATATCCAGCCGTGTAGCCGTCATGTACCTCGGCAAAATCGTCGAAACGGCGGACACCGAGCAACTGTACAGCCATCCCCTGCACCCCTATACCAAGGCGCTGCTCTCGGCTGTCCCCATTCCGGACCCGACGCTGAAACGCAAACGCATCGTGCTGGAAGGCGATGTCCCCAGTCCCCTGAATCCCCCCTCGGGCTGCCACTTCCGAACACGCTGCCGCTTCGCCCGGCCCGTCTGCGCCGAAGCCGAACCCCCGCTGATCGATATCCGGGCGGGGCACGCCGCCGCGTGCCATTTCGTCTCTCCGGGCCAGGAGAACGGCCCCGGATAATCCGGTGCGCATTGACAATCCACTCCGCCGCCGGACAAACTCCATTATTGAAAATTCTGAGGGAATACGGAAAAGAGGGCGGGGAGAGGAAGTGGCCTCAGGCGGCGTGGCCGTCTTTTTCGGCGGACAGGGGCTTTTCCGTCAGAGGAATGAAGTCGGCCACGCCCAGGAATTCGGCCAGGCGCCGCTGGGCCTCGATGAAGCCGCAGCGCTCGCGCAGCATGATCAGGTCGAAGATGTCCCAGCCGCGGGCACACTCGCCCAGGCAGTGGAAACGCACCTCGTCGCCGCCGTCCACGTAGACCCGGAAGCTGTTCCGGGCGTCGGCGTGGAAGGGGCAGGCCGAGCGGAAGCGCATCTTGCCGATGGGCTGGAACTCGACGTTCAGAAGACGGCCGGCGTAGTTCAGGATGGCCTCCAGGTAGGCCACGGATTTGAGGTCTCTGTATGTCGGCATGCCAGCGGTTTTCCCCTGCGATGACGGTTGGTTTCGGAAATGCCCGGGTGCAGCGCCCGCGATGCTCCCGGGCGCCCCGGTATGTCCTGATTATCGACGCTCAGGGACCAAAGCTTGAGTTCAAAAAGCCCCCCGGGGATGCGCCGCGCGGTCGGGCGCAGGCGGCCGGCGGAGGATTTCCAAGAGCCACCGTCGCCGGGGAATCGCGGCACGGAACCGCGGTAAAATATTCCAAAAAAAATAAATAGCTTGCTTTCGGCCGAAAAGGTGTTAGCATAGGAACCATCAACACGGCTTCGCCGACAAGCGGCGGAGCGGTTTTTTTCTGAAGGAAGGCCTCATTTACAATGCAGCATCCTCCAGTTGAAAATTTTGAAATTTCACAGGAAAGGAGGATGTCATCATGGCCAACGGAACAGTCAAGTGGTTCAACGACCAGAAGGGGTTCGGCTTTATCGAACAGGAAGACGGCCCCGACGTTTTTGTCCACCACACCGCCATCAACGCCAGCGGCTTCAGAAGCCTGAGCGAGGGCGACGCGGTTTCCTTTGACATCGAGGATGGGACCAAGGGTCCCTCTGCCGCCAATGTCACGGTAAGCTGATTTCAGTACGGGGGGCATGTCTCCGGTATGCCGGGATGTGCCCCTTTTTATTTCAACGAGAGTGAATTCCGGAAAAGACGGAACCAGCACGACCCCGCCTTCTGCACCATCCTTCGGACACCTCACTCGCTGCCGGGTATCTTTCTCTGTCCTTGAACCACCATCGGCCGCCCCCACGGGAGGCGCCGACGGCGCCCCGCGGCCTGCGCCGCCGGGTGAAGCCTGGCGAAAGGTATTTTGCATGAACATCTACATTGGAAACCTGTCGTACGGAACCACCGAAGAGACACTGAAAACGCTGTTCGCCGAGTTCGGCGAAATCGCCAGCGTCAAGGTCATCAAGGACCGCTTTTCCGGCCGTCCACGAGGATTCGGGTTCGTCGAGATGCCCAGCAACTCCGAGGCTGACCAGGCCATCAAGGCGCTCAACGGCAACCGCATCGACGGCAACAACATCAAGGTCAGACCCGCCGACTCGGGCGGGAAAAAACGCAAAAAGCGGCCCTTTCGCAGAAGGGGCTACTGACAAAAGGAAAACATTATTTTGAACTTCGACACATTTTCGTTTCACCCCCGCGTGGCGGCCGGTATCGCCGCCGCCGGGTACACCGCCCCCACCCCCATCCAGGCCCAGGCCATCCCCGACGTCATGCGGGGTCGTGACGTCATGGGCCTGGCCCAGACGGGCACCGGCAAAACGGCGGCCTTCGCGCTGCCCATCCTGCACCGCCTGACCACTGAGCCACGCGGGGGCGTGCGCGCCCTGGTGGTGGCCCCCACCCGGGAACTGGCCGAACAGATCCGCCAGGACTTCACGCGCCTGGGCGCCCGCACCGGGCTGCGCAGCGTCTCGGTCTACGGCGGCGTGGGCATCACCCCACAGGTAACGTCCCTGCGGCGCGCCGACATCGTGGTGGCCTGTCCGGGCCGGCTGCTGGACCACCTCAACCGCGGCACCGTGGATCTCTCGCGGGTCGAGGTGCTGGTGCTCGACGAGGCCGACCAGATGTTCGACATGGGCTTCCTGCCGGATATCCGCCGCATCCTGAAGCACCTGCCCCAAAGGGGCCGCCAGACCCTGCTGTTCTCGGCCACCATGCCGCCCCAGATCCGGCGCCTGGCCGGCGACATCCTGGACCGGGGCCACCTGCGGGTGCAGGCCGGCCAGGACGCCCCCGCCGAGACCGTCAGTCACGCCTTCTACCCGGTGGCCAAGCATCTGAAAACCGCGCTGCTGCTCCGGCTGCTGGACGACACGTGCACCGACAACGTGCTGGTCTTCACGCGCACCAAGCACCGCGCACGCCAGCTGGGCGGCAAACTGGCCAAGGCCGGCTTCTCCTCGACTTCCCTGCAGGGCAACCTTTCGCAGTCGCGCCGCCGCGAGGCCATGGAGGGCTTCAAGTCCGGAAAATATCAGGTGCTGGTGGCCACCGACATCGCCGCCCGCGGCATCGACGTCTCCAACGTCTCGCACGTCATCAACTACGATATCCCCGGTACGCCCGAGGCCTACATCCACCGCATCGGCCGCACCGGGCGGGCCAAGCGCAGCGGGCAGGCCTTCACCCTGATCACCGACGAGGACCGTCAGATGGTGCGCGCCATCCACGGCGCCATCGGCGCCACCGTGGAGCAGCGTACGATAGAAAACTTTGACTACCGGGCGGCGCCCCCCAGGACCGGCGCCGGCCCTTCGCGCAGGCCGCGCGGCCCGCGCAAGCCCGGACGCAGCCCGGCCCCCGGGCGCGGCCGCCGCGGCGGCCGGCGTTCATCCGAAGGCGTCTTTGCCTGGCTTTCCCCCCAGAAGGCCTAGCGGCAAACGCCTCTTTGAGACAGGCGCATTTCGACAACCCCAACGCGGGAGGTGACGCATTGGCAAGATCCCACTATTCGTTCAACAAGCGCCAGAAGGAACTGGCCAAAAAGAAAAAGCAGGAAGAAAAGCGCCAGCGCAGGCTGGCCAAGCGCAACGCCGCGGCGGAGGAAAAGGCCGCCGAGCAGCCGCCGGAGGAAGAAAAAGAAAAGGACGCGGCCGCGGAAAGCTGAGCCTCGACCGATTTCCATAGGGGCAACCCCAGCCCCCCTATTTTGAACCGAAACTCGTGCCTGGTGCCTGTTTCCCGGTTTGGGCAGGGGGGATTCCCGACGGCAAAGGGCGGTTGTCCCGGCGCTCCCGCCCTAAAGGCTTGACAGCTCGCCCCCAAATGGTCTTACTTGACGGGACTGCCTGGCCAACCACCGTGCGCTGGAGCCCCCGGCGCAGGAAACCCGGGACCCGTTGAAAAGGGGGTTTTGCGAAATGACGCCACCGCTGGCGCGCCGCCGTTTCCGTTTCCAGCGCTTCGGCCGCACCAACCACCTGCGCATCGATTCCTGGCAGGACCTGGAGGCGGTGCTGGAGCTCGACGAGGCGCTGTGGGTAGCCACCACGGCCCCCACGGCCACCATCAACTGTGACCCGGTGTTCCTGGACATGATGGACGCCGACCGGGACGGCCGCCTGCGGGCCGACGAGGTCAAGGCCGCCATCCGCTTCCTGTTCGAGAACCTGTCCGACCGCAGCGGCATTGCGCCCGGCAACACACGCCTAGAGCTGGGAGCCGTCAACGGGGAATCCGAAACCGGGGCCCGCATCCGCACCTCGGCCGGGAAGATCCTGCGGCGCAGCGGCAGCACGGCTGACGCCATCACCCTGGAAGAGGTGCGCGCCATCAAGACCGAGGTCCAGCAGGGCGGCCTGGACGAGGCCGGCATTGTGCTGCCCGAGGCTGCCGGCGACAAGCGCATGCGCCGCTTCATCGAGGACATCATCGCCACGGTGGGCGGCCGCCCCCACCCGGCCGGCGCGGAAGGCATCGACCGCGAGTGCCTGGCGCAATTCCTTGAGGAGTGTCGGCAGTACCTGGACTGGCTGCGGCTGGCCGACCCCCCGGCAGGCGAGACGGTTTCCGAGATCCTGCCCCTGGGCGAAGCCACCCACGAGGCCTACGAGCTGTTCCTGCGGCTGGAAAAAAAGATCACCCAGTACTTCCTGCTGTGTAACATCCAGCGCATCAACCCCGACTTCCTGTCCCACGCCCTGTCGCCCGGGACAGACACCCGCAGCACCAACCTGCTGGACATTTCGACGGCCGAGTCCTTCCTGGCCGACGCACCGCTGGCCTGGCCCGACAGCGAGGGGGTGCTCGACCTCTCGGGCGTCATCAACCGATACTACAGCCGGGACCTGGAGCGATTCACCGCGCAGGTGCTGCAGCCGCTGCTGGGCCGTGAGGTGCGCCGCCTGGATCAGACCGCGTGGCGGTCCGTGTGCGAACGCCTGCGGCCCTACCGTGAGTGGATGGCGTCCAAACCCGAGGTTTCGGTGGACGGCATCGCGGACAGCGACATCGCACAATACGTAACGGATCCCTTCTTCGCCGACGCGGCCGCGGCGCTCATCGAGGAAAGCCACCGCACGGCCTTCGTGTTGGACAACATCCGCGAACTGGAGCGCCTGATCCTTTACCAGGCCCACATTCTGCCCTTCGTCAACAGCTTCGTCAGTTTCCCCCAGCTCTATGACCCCGACAGCCGCGCCCTGTTCGAAATGGGCACCCTGGTGATGGACGGGCGCCACTTCACCCTGGCGGTCCAGGTGCTCGACCGCAAGCGCCACGTGGAGTCCAGCACCGCCAGCGGCATCTTCGTGATGTACGCCGAGGTCTACGGCGAGAACCAGGAGAAGCTCTACGAGGTGGCCGTGCCCGTCACTTCAGGCAGCCGCGGCAACATTCGCGCCAACAAGTGGGGCATCTTCAACGATATCCACGGTAATGAGTGGCACGCCCAGGTAGTACAGGTGATCGAAAACCCCATCAGCCTGTCCGAGGCCGTGGCACACCCCTTCGTGCGCGTGGCACGTTCGATCATGTCGCGGTTGGAGAAGGTTTCGGCGGAGACCGAACAGCATCTAGGGTTGGGCGTGCTCAAGGACGCGGGCAGGAAGGACGGCAGCATTCGCCAGCGGGGCGGCGACATCTCGCCGGCCGGTCTGCTGGCCGGCGGGGGCGTGGCCCTGGCGGCCATGGGCTCGTCGGTGGCCTTCATCACCCGTACGGCCGCCCAGCTGAGCCCCGGCATTATGCTGGGGGCACTGCTGGCCGTGGTGCTGGCCATGGTGGTGCCGGCGGCCATATCGGCCTTTTACAAGCTGTCCAGCCGCGACCTTTCCGCCATCCTGGAGGGTTCCGGCTGGGGCGTCAACGCGCGCATGAAACTCTCCCGCCGGCAGGCGCACACTTTCACCTACCGCCCCGGCCGCCCGGCCGGGCGTTCCTGACCCCCGCGGCGCAGCCGCGCGATCTCGAACAGCGGCAGCCGCAGCCGGCCCACGCCTGGCGCCAGGCGCCGCTGGCGCACCGCAAAGCCGCTGCGACGCAGGAAAGCGATCACGTCGCGCGCGGCGTGGTAGTGATCCCCGGGCTTGGTCTTGCCGATGATCCGGCGGCCTAGTTCGTAGAGACGGTTCTCGGTGGGCAGCGAGACCACCAGGTGCCCGCCGGGCGCCAGGTGCCGCCGGATGAAGCTCACCGGCAACGCCAGGTCGCGGAAGTGCTCCAACACGTCCAGAGCTGTGATGACGTCGTAGGTGCGGCCCAGCCGGCAGTCGGTTATGTCGGCCTCGACGATGCGCACGTTGCGAAGGCCGTAAGCCTGCACGATGCGCCGCGCGTCGGCGGGGTCCAGGTCGATGACGTCCACCGCCTCAAAACACCCGCACAGGGCCTTCAGAAAAACGCCGCTGCCCCCGCCGAAATCCAGTACTTTCTCCTGCCGTCCATGGTGCCGCTCCAGCAGGTCGAAGGCGTCGATCAGGCGCGACCAAAAGATGGCGCGCGCCGGCCATAAGGGGTGGGTATAAATGTTGCGCTCGTTGGCGACGTCGGTGAGGGCCACGAGTTCGCCGTAAGGGATGACCACCGCCGAGGCCAGGTGCCGGCGGCGGCGCAGCGCGCCGCACAGGTCCGCCAGGCACAGCCCGGCCGCCATGCACAGGAAGGGCAGGGCGTAGAAGTGGTAGCGCGGCATGGGCACCGGCGCGTGCACCAGGATGTAGAACAGGCCGAAGGTCAGGGCCACCAGCAGCATGGGCCAGTTCCTGCGCAGCAGCCAGCCCAGCGTGCGGCAGGCGGCGGCCGCGTAAACCGCGCCGGCCAGCAGCAGGAGGGGCACCAGCAGGGCCAGGGGCAGCAGGTTTCCCCGGAAATAGTGGCGCGCCGCCGCAGCCAGCCCCTCGCGGTTGAGCACGTCCAGGGTGCCGCGCCCGCCTGTGGTGACACCCAGCAGCTCCAGCAGCGTGGGGGCGTCGGGGATCAGCACGGCCGGGCGCAGATAGAGGTACAGAGCCGTGAGGGGATACTTTCTGACAGCCTCGGTGAAGTACTGCTTCATGCGCGCAATGCGCGCCTGCGGTTCAGCATAGCGCCGCGGGTGGCGGGCGAACTCCTCTCCCAGCTGCTGCAGCATCTGCCGGCGCAAGTCCCCGCCGTCTTTCTTCTCTGCCACCGAGATGACCGCCGAGGCCAGGTTGACGGCCGAAAAGCCGATGTTGGAACTCAGCCGGAAACCGGCTCCCACGGCGCTGTTGCGCGCCATCCAGGGCGTCACCAGGGCGCAGAATAAGGCCAGCGCCCCGAGCGTGCGCAGTACTCTTTTGACCCGGCTGCCGCGCCCCACCACAAAAGCGGACACCGCCAAGGGCGCGGCCAGCAGCAGGCCCACGGGCTTGGTCAGGGCGGCCAGCCCCAGCAGCAGAAAGCAGACGATCAGGTTCTGGGTGTGCCGCGTCACATAGTACTTCATGAAAAAGTAGAGCTGCAGGGCGGTAAAAAAGGCGAAGAGCGTGTCGGCCAGGATCAGCGGCGCCTGGGCGATGGCGGTGACGCTCAGGGCCAGCAGCAGTGCCGCCGTTACGGCCGCGCCGAAGCCGCCCGCCAGGCGCGTGGTCTTGTAGACCGCCAGGCAAGTGAAGGTGCTGACCAGGCACGAGACCACGACCACCAGGGCGATGCTGCCGTTGCCGGCCCCCAGCAGCAGCGCCAGGAAAAACGGGTAGCCCGGCGGGCGCGCCGTGGCCGGCAGGGGGTTGTCCACGTCGCGGTGGTAGCGGAAGTTCACCGCCAGGGCGCGCGCCGGGCCCGTGTAGCTGGGCGTGTCGGGCCGCATGAAGCGCCGCGTGTCGCTGGCGAGCAGTCCCGGCAGGCTGACGCCCAGCCGCAGCACCAGGGCCAGCAGCAGCACCGCCAGTATGACCTTTCGGCGGCGACAGCGGGCGGTGAAATGTTCGCGCATGCCGGGCAGCCGCTCCTCCAGCTCGGCGCGCAGCGCGCCCATGGCCGCGAAGCGCCACCTGAGCACCGTCAGGAAGGCCAGCAACCCGTCGCGGGAGCGGATCTTCTTGCCCTCCCGGGCGCGGCGCGGGGTGTAGCGTACGGCCACCTCGCGGATTTCGAAGCCCAGGCGGATGAGCTTGGCGGTGATTTCGGGCTCCCAGTCGAAGCCGTCCCCCTCAAAGGGCAGGGCGCGGATCAGCGGCCCATCGAAGCACTTGTAGCAGGTGGGCTCGTCGGTCAGTACCGTGCCGAAGAGGAGGTTGACCCAGGCCGTCAGCAGGACGCCGCCCACAAAAAAGGCCGGCGAAGATACAGCCCGCAGGGCGTTGGGCGACAGGGCCCGCGACCCGTAGACTACCCTGCACTCGCCCGCCACGATGGGGGCCGCGCACTTCCCGTAGTCCCGCGGATCGTACTCCAGGTCGGCGTCCTGGATGATGACCACGTCGCCCGTGGAGTGCCGCAGGCCCTCGCGCACGGCCGAACCCTTGCCGCCGTTGGCCTTGACGATCAGCCGGGCACTGCGTTCGGGCGTATCCGGGTTGGCTGCCAGCCAGCGCTCCACGATCACCCGCGAACCGTCGGTGGATCCGTCGTCGACCACGATGATCTCGCGCCGCAGGGTCAGGGGGCAGTCCCGCACGCGGTCGAGCAGCGCCGCGATGGTGGCCTCCTCATTGTAGAGCGGGATGATGACGGAGAGCGTCTTCTGCTCCAAAGCGTTCAGGCGGCCGTCCATCTCTTCAGCGCCCCGCCGCCGTGCCGGTGTCGTCTTTCTGTTCCGGCTCGAGGTACTGCTCGGCATAGCGCTGCGGGATGCCGGCGTCCAGGAAAAGCCGGAAAAGCGGCCCGTCGATATGTCCCTCGGCCTGCATCCTGCGCATGATGGTGACGGCCTCGGACAGGGTCTTGCCCTTCTTGTAGGGGCGGTCTGAGGCCGTGAGAGCCTCGAAGATGTCGGCGATGGCCATGATGCACGCCGCCACCGACAGGTTCTCGCGGCTCAGCCCACGCGGGTACCCGCTGCCGTCCACGTTCTCGTGGTGGGTGCCAGCGTACTCGGGAATGCGCGCCATGTCCTCGGGGTAGGGCAGCTGCTCGAGCATGCGGATGCTCATGATGACGTGCTCGTTGATCTTGAAACGCTCTTCGGCGGTCAGCGTGCCCTGCTCGACGCACAGGTTGTAGATCTCGCCGCGGTTGTATAGGTAGCGCGGCACCTCCAGCCGGAACCCCTCTCGGCGGTATCCATCGGCGTCGAAGCCGACGCGCGCCACCAGGTGCTCGGGGCGGTCGGCCAGCAGCGGCTCGACGGCCGGCAGGGGCGCCGATTCGGCGGGCCGGCGCTGCAGCTCGTGCTGCGAGAGCCCCAGGCGGTCATCGAAGTGGCGCAGCCAGGTGCGGCGGGCGATGGTGCGGATGCGCCGCCGCTTTTCTTCGCTCATGTACTCCCCGCCCAGGTTGCAGCGTGCCACGAAGGCGTAGTCGTCGCTAAGCCGCTGCTGCTCGCGGGCTTTCCATGCCTCTACCGCAGCGCGCTCCTCTCCTTTCAGCAGCCGGCGGCACCCCTCGATTTCCACGTCCCGCCAGAGCACCTCGAAGCGCGTGCGAATCTCGTGGATACGGTTGCAGATGGTCTCCAGCCGTGTGGCCTTGTCGACCACGTGCTCGGGGGTCGTGATCTTGCCGCAGTCGTGCAGCCAAGCGCCCATCTCAAACTCGTGCCAGTCCTCCTCGGTCTCCAGGCGAAAGGACCCGAAGCCCGCCCGGCCGCTCTCCCCGGCCGCCCGGGCCAGCATCATGGCGATGACCGGCACCCGCTTGCAGTGTCCGCCGGTATAGGGCGACTTGGCGTCGATGGCATCGGCGATCAGCTTGAAAAAGCTGTCCATCAGCTTTTTCTGGGCGCGCTGGTAGGCGTGGATGCTCTCGGCCATGGACACCAGCGAATCGGAGAGTTCGGCCAGCTCGATGATGTTGGTCTTGACCGGGCGCACCTGGTCGAAGCGCCGCCGGCGGATCTTCTCGTTCTCGCGCATCAGCGCCCGCACGGGTCTGCTGATGCGCGTCGTGGCATAGAGCGTCAATGGGATACCCGGAACCAGCACCAGCAGGGCCACGCCAAGGGCGTAGAGGATCTTTTCCAGGTAAGGCCGGAGCATCACCTCGGCGTCGACGCTGAAGCCCAGACGCGTGTCGGCGCCCAACTCCCTGGACAGGCCGGTGGTCATGGCGAACACCGTGCGCCCGCCTTCCTCGAGGCTGAACATCCGGTTCTGGGGGGCCGCTTTCAGGGCGTTGACCAGGGGCTCGGGGGGCTGCCGGCCCTCGGCCAGGGAGGAGGCGATGACGGCGCCTTCCCGGCCAAACATATAGACCTGGCTGGTGGGTGCGAACTGCAGGCCGCGCAGCATGGCGTTGATATTCGACAGGGTGAAATCGACGGCCAGCACCGCCCGGCCGCCGGCGATGGCCCTGGAGAACGTGATGCCCATGCGACGCAGATTGCTGAAGAGGTAGGGGTCGCTGCGGGTAGTGCCCCGGGCCTGCACGGCCTGGGCGTACCAGGGGCGCTCGTCGGCCCGGTAGCGGAAGGGTCCCAGGCGTGCAGCAAGCACCGCGAAGCCGGCATCCAGAAAATCGAAACGGCGGATGCGTCCGCCGACGCCGTCCATGATACGGATCACCAGCCAGCGGGTGCCGGCCGGCGCCTCGAACACCCGGGAGAGGTCGGCGGCGCTGTGCATATTGACCACTTCAAAAAGGTCGCCGTCAGCACAGCCCACATAGATGGCGTAGATGTCCCTGGACACCATGTTGTGCACCAGACGGGCAACGGTCTCCATGGGCAGGTCGCGGCCCACCGCGTCTGCCAGGCCCGGATAAAGCGCCATGGCGTGGAGCAGGTCCCGGACCCGCTGATCGCTGCCGTGGATATGCATCGTTATCTTCTCGGCCGCCTGACGAAAGCTCTGGCGGGTGGCCTCCAGCGCCATTTGGCGGCTGAAATAATACTGCAGCCCCAGCAGGGCCCCGATCACCAGGCCCATGACGACGAAAAAACTGGTCAGGATATCGGTGCGTATACGTGTACGCCGTGACACGGCGACCCTCCCGGTAAGGTAGCGGATGCATCAGAGATTCTTCTGACTGTAATGGCCGGCCGCAAAAATTGCAATATACCAGTTGACTCGCCGTTTCTGTGGCAACATTTTCCTAGTTGTAGGAAGTTTTCTATCGAGGGCCCATCGGCCACGCCGTAATTTCAGTTAGATAGGAAGTACGCAAGGCCGGCACAGAACTTGCTGGAGCGTATATCGAGTCGCCACACCGGAAAAGAGGAGGTGATCGCTGCGGGGATCCGGATGAACATTCCTGTCAAATATCCGCCCGTGCCCTGTGACCGGCAACGCCCGGAAGGCGCGGCCGCCGCGAACCGGCCCGGGGAGCTGCTCCCCGACAGCGCCGTACGGCCGGCCGCCAGGGCGGACCTGCCCCATCGTCCCGCCGGCGGAGACAGTCCGCCACCCCAAGGGAGCCGGCCCCTGTGCCGGCTCCCCTCCCCCGTTTCCTCCAAGGGGTCGCTGATCGATATCTTCGCCTGAGCTGTGGCGGGCGCACTTGCTTCCCCGCCGCCTGCGGTGGGGTTCCGGTCACCCGCGCGGGCCGGGTTTTCCAGGGAAATTCGACTCCCGTGATCTAAGGAGGTTCCCGTGTCGGCCCAAAAAAGGGCCACGGAAAATGGGAGGGCGCCATGCGGTGCGGGCGGGTCGGCGGCAGCTTCGACGGCTGCAGCCGACCCGTGCACCGCATGGCGGCGCCGGCGGGCGATACGGTGGTTCAGCACCTATTGGACATAGGTGTACTTCAGGTAGTAGTTCTCAGCTGCCCTGGGGCGGTAATCCTTCACCTTCGTGCTGACAGCCTCGAAGGTGACCGGTTCGTAGAGGTAGATGAAAGGCGGGTTCTTCTGCATGTAGCGCTGCAGCTTGACGTAGAGCGCCGCCCGGGCGTTGTCATCCACGGTGACCCCGATCTTGTCCAGCAGGCGGTCGATTTCGGGGTCCGACCAGGCGGAATAACTGGCCTTCATGCCCCCCAGCGCGCCTCTCAGCCGGGGAAGCGCCTCTCCTGCACGCTCCGACCAGCTGTCGCCGAACAGCGGCGGAAGCTCCTTCTTGGCTTCCAGGTCCCAGTACTTGCCGGACTCCATGATGGACAGGTTGGTGTTGATGCCCACGTCTCGGAGGTACCCCTGTATGGCCTCGCACACCTGCTCGAAATTGGTGTAGGCGCCGGCCGGGCAGGCGAAGTCGATATCGAAGCCCTTGGCGTAACCGGCCTCTTTGAGCAGTGCCTTGGCCTTGTCCGGGTGATACCCGAAGGGCTTGATATCCTTGTCGTAGCCGAGGTTCCCGGGCGTCACGAGCCCGGTCGCCGGACGCCCGTTGCCGTTGAACAGCGCGTCGAGGATGGCCTGAACATCCACGGCGTAGTTCATGGCACGGCGCACCTTGGCGCTCTCCGTTGGCAGCCCCTTGCCAGAGGTGAGGTTGTTGAAGGCGACGTAGTAGACACGGTCCACGTTGTAGCTGAAAGGCTTTACACTGGAAGCGCCCTTGAGGCTGGCGGCCTCCTCGGCGCTGAGCCGGCCGACGATGTCGACCTCACCGGTCTTGATAGCAGCAACCCGGGTGGAAGACTCCGGAATAGGCCGGAAAATGAGGGTCTTGACCTTGGGATAGCCCTTTTCCCAGTAGTTGGGATTGGCCACCAGCACCAGGCGGTCTCCTTTTTTCCACTCCTTGAACATGAAAGGGCCGGTGCCGACGGGGTGGGCCAGGAAGGCGTTTTCGCCCACTTTCTGGTGATATTGCGGAGGAATCATACCCCAGTCGTTGCCGATGTAGCGCAGCAACAGCGGGTTGGGTTTGTCACCAGTGGAAGCCTTGACAGTGTAGTCGTCAATTTTCTCCATGGATTTGACGATATTAAAGCGGTCGCGCCACTTCATCCCCTTCTTCTTGCCGCGTTTCCAGGAGTAAATGACCGCATCGGCATTGAAGGGTTCGCCGTTGTGGAAGGTGATATCTTTCCTCAGCTTGAAGGTATACTCGGTGCCGTCCTTGGAGATGGTCCAGCTCTCCGCCAGGGCCGGCACGATTTTGCCACTGTCATCGGTCCAGACCAGCGAGTCGAACAACTGGTTGGCCACGTTGGTGGCATTGCGCTCATCGGCGACGGCCGGCTCGATAGCGTTGGGCATGGTGGACAGGGCCACCCGCAGGGTGCCCTGGGGAGCGGCCAGGCCTGTATTGACCGACAGGCTGACCGAAAATGCGACAACCAGAACGAACATCAGATGTTTCATCACAGATCCTCTCCTTCCTTTCTACGGGTGTTTTCCCGAAAGCAGGCGCTCCGGCGCCCGCGTTTCGGCGATCTTTTTTCCGTTATGCTGTTTCCGTCAGGCCTTGTAAAGAATTTTTCCACGCCGGACACTTGGCTGACCACGGCTCATGAGGGGCGGCGCAAGGCTCACTGGCTCCTGTAGACCGGGAATTGCACGCAGATTTCCAGCACTTGCCGCGATACGTGATGCAGTGCTTCGGGGCTGTCCGCCCTCGATATAGCGGCGTCTATCAAGTCGGCGATGCGCACCATCTCGGATGGCCCCATGCCCCTGGCCGACAGGGCGCCGGTGCCCAGCCGGATCCCGCTGGGCTTCCCCGAACCTGCCGCATCCCGTGGAATGAAATTCCGGTTGGTGATGATCCCAACCGACTCCAGCGTCTGTTCGGCCGTGTTTCCGTCCAACCCCCTGGAGGCCAGGTCGACAATCACCTGATGGGTCTGCGTCCCGCCCGTGACAATGCGATAGTTCTTCCGCTCGAAGGCGGCCGCCAGCTGAACGGCGTTTTCCAGCGTGCTGCGCTGGACGTTCACGAAATCCGGCTGTCCGGCCTGCCGGAAAATGAATGCCTTGGCGGCAATGGCGTTGACCGCGCTGGTCCCTTGGCAGCCCGGAAAGACGGCCGTATCGAGCCGGCGGCCGTATTTTCCCCGGCTTAGGATGACACCACCACGGCCGCCCATCATGGTTTTATAGACCGTAAAGGTCACAAAGTCACAGTGGGGCACCGGGCTGGGGATGACGCGGGCGGCCACCAGGCCGGCGATGTGCGCCATGTCTGCCAGCAGATAGGCAGAGACCTCTCCGGCGATGCGCGCCATTTCCCGGTAGTCGATCAGGCGGGGGTATGAACTGGCCCCGACGACGATCATCTTGGGTTTGAATCGCTGCGCCAGGGATCTGACTTCCCCGTAATCGATATGCTCCGTTTCAGGGTCCAGGCCGTAATGCCTGAAATCGAAGCACTTGCTGGTGATCGAGGCGCGGTGCCCGTGGGAGAGATGGCCGCCGTGGGGCAGGCTCATGGCCAGGATGCGATCTCCCGCCTCCAGCACGGAAAAATAGACCGCCAGGTTGGCCGAGGTGCCACTGTGGGGCTGCACGTTGACGTACCCGGCGCCGAAGAGCGCCTTTGCCCTTTCGACGGCCAGGCGCTCGACCGCGTCGGCACAGCTGCATCCCGCATGGAAACGCCTGCCCGGGTATCCCTCGATAGTCTTGATGTTGAAAATCGACCCCATGATCTCCATGATCGAACGCGGGGGGTAATTCTCGGCAGCAATGAGGTTGAGCGTGTTTTCGATTCGCTCTTCTTCCCTGTCCACCAGTGCGGCGATTTCGGGGTCGTCTTTCCGCAAATATTTCATGGAGTTGATCCTCATACAGTTTTCCACTACGGGACGCGTGGCACGGCAGGGGCTCCGGCGGTGGGCCCGCCCTTGCGCAAGCCGGAATGAAACAACCCGGTCCCCGCCGCAGGCTCGCGTTCACCGCCGCCCCCAGCGCCTTGCGTGGATGCGACACAAAACCGCCGGCCGAAGAAATGCCGGCGCGACTCAAGTGGCCATGCAACAGCCGAACATTCCAGCAAGATGAGTGCCGGTCGCCAGGATGCTCGCTGCGGCGGCACACCCACCGTCCAACATGTCCCCAACGAACGGTTTTATCAAGGGTTTATTTAAAATGCGCTCCGCCCCCAAAAGAGGCTCGCAATGATGGGCAGCCGAGATCTATTATTTTTAATAAACACAGACTGGCCGACACCCCTGTTTTCCGGCGAAACGCTTTGCAAATCACAATATTATCAATATATTATCATTTATTAAAATTATACCGGTGCGATTTATCAGAACCGATAAGCTGCCGTTGCCAGGTCACCCCCAGGAAAGAGAAGAGCCGTAGTCCGGACCAGCAACGGAAGGCTTTCTGGCGATTCATCCGGCTCGAACGAAAAGGCGGCATGCGCGGGAAAATTACAGTCGATTCAATCGGTGGCCCAGCACGTGGTAAGCGCTATCGCCGCGGCCATGGGTGTCGACGTAGCGATGATCGACGACGACTGCCGGCTGGTGGCCACCAGCAAGACGTTCCTCGAGAAAAGGGGGACCGTCATCAACCGCTCCTTCATCCGCAGCGTCATCACGCGCGACGTTTTCGTCCTGCCGAACTGCTGGAATTCCTGCGGGAGATGGCCAACCTCACCTGTAACGAGATTCGCCTGCGCGAAACCCTGAAGAAAGAAAGGGTCACCCGGCAGCACCTGGAAACCACCATCCGTTTCGCAGACAACGGGATCGTGGCCATTGACCGGCGGGGCCGCATCATCGAGCTGAACAACCGCGCCGCCGAAATCCTTGGGCTACGCCGGCAAAGCGCCATGGGAACACGGCTGCAGCGGATCATTTGCCACCAGGTAGTGCGCGACCTGGTGGAAAGCGGAACAGGCGTCAAGCGCCAGGAGGTCGTCGGTGCCGGGCCCAAACCGCTGCATCCGGTGCTCTCCGGCAACCCGGTGGCGATCGACGGCAAAACCGTCGGCGCCGTCATCAGCGTGCGCGACATGCGGGAACTCCAGCAGGACATCTACGAGTTTTCCGAAAAACAGATCGATTACACCTTCGACGACATTCACGGCAACAGCGCCGCCTTCGACACCGTCAAGCGGTACACGCAAAAAATCGCACGTACCGACTCAACGGTCCTGATTCAGGGTGAAAGCGGGACCGGCAAAGAGCTCTTCGCACGCGCCATTCACGGCCATAGCCCCCGGGCCCGGCACCCTTTCGTCCCTATCAACTGCGCGGCCATCCCGGAATCCCTGCTGGAGAGCGAACTGTTCGGCTACGACGAAGGCGCGTTTTCAGGGGCCCGCAAGGGAGGCAAACCCGGCAAGTTTGAGATGGCCGGCGGAGGGACCATTTTCCTGGACGAAATCGGCGACATGCCGCTGCACATCCAGGCCAAGCTCCTGCGCGTGCTGCAGGAAAAGACCATCGAAAGAATCGGGGGAGTCAAGCCCATCCCGGTCAACATCCGGATCATCGCGGCCACCAACCAGGACCTTCACAGCATGGTAAAGAAGGCGCGCTTCAGGGAGGACCTGCTGTTTCGGCTCAACGTGATGCCGCTCTACATCCCGCCGCTGCGCAAGCGCCAGGATGACATCCTGACCCTGGCACGGTACTTCCTGAAAAAATACTGCCGCAAATACCGGCGGGACGTCGAAGGTATCACCGACGAGGCCCGCCAGCGCCTCGTGTCCTATCACTGGCCGGGCAATGCCAGGGAACTGGAAAACGCCATCGAGTATGCAGTCAACGTGGAAACGGGCCGTTCGATCCGCAGTGCAAGCCTTCCGGCGGCCGTTTCCAGGGCGCGGCCGGGCGCCCTGAAGCCCCTGGCCGCCAAGGTCCGAAGCTACGAACGCATGCTCATCATCGAGGCCCTCGAAACCTACGGGTACTTGCTGGAGGGCAAGAAAAGGGCGGCCCGGGAACTGGGCATCAGCCTGCCCACCCTGTACCGCAAACTGGGAGCGGGCTGCAGCGCCGCTCCATAACACCGCCCGGCCGCACGCAGGGCCCCGTGCTTGACTTATCCCGCGGGATGCGTGCATAAAGCGTATAGGTGCCGTGCCTGCGGCAGGAACCGCAACACGCAGCTGCGATCGCTGAAACCGATCCCGGAACACGCCGGGAGCATTGGGGCGCGCCGTGCCGGGAGACATTCCGGGACGGGCGTGGGAGCGCAATCCGCATGAGCATAATTACGGCTGACGAAGCCTTCCTGGGAAAAATCGACGTCCACGACCGGCTGCGGTTCGAGACCAAGTTCGACTATCCCTTCGTGGAGGGCGAGAAGCAGAGCCGCTACGTGGTGGAGGCCTACTTCTTCATCCCAGCCTCGCTGCAGCTCAACGCCCACTCCTACCCCATCGACGATTTCTACGGGGACATCAAGGGCTATGTGCGCTTCAAGACGCCGCGCATGACGCTGGAGCAACTGCTCTCGGATGCCAACACGCTGTCCCCGCTGAAGCGCATCGGCGATTACGTTCAGGACCTGGTGGTGCACGGCCGGGACCGTCGGGAAGCCATCATCTACGAGAGCAAAATGCTGGTGGCCATCCTGCGCGCCGCGCTTCGCGATGTAACCCTGCTGATCCGCAAGCTGGCCGGCGCCGGCCACCGCTCCGGCCCGCAGGACGCCCGCACCGTGCTGCACCGCGCCCTGGAACACACCCGGGAGGTGATCGGCACCTTCCGCGGCCACCTGCAGCGGGCGCTGTCGCCCGTCTCCTCCGACGAATTTCGCCAGTCGCTGAACTTCATCGACGAGTACCTCAGCCTGACGGTGGAATCCTTCGCGGTGCTGGCCTGCGACGAACTGGAGCGCATCCCCGACAGCACGACGAGCTGCGACGAACTGCTGGCGCTCATCGTGCAGGAGCGCCGGCACCGGGAAAAACGCGGCTATCCATCGCTCCCCGAACCGGAAACGGACAACGAGCAGTTCATCTACCGGCTGAGCATGCTGAAAAAATACGTCTCCAGTATCCTCTTCCTGGAGATCGCCCGCAGTTCGGCGCGCAAGAAGTACGAAACCACCCTCTTCGCCATCGGCGCCGGTCTGGCCATGCTGTTCTCTACCCTGGTGGTCTTCTTCGCCCAGTCACACCTGGTGCGTTTCAGCTGGGCGCTGGTGGTGGTCTTTGTGTGCAGCTACATGATCAAGGACCGCATGAAGGAGTATCTGCGGCACACCTTCGATCGCTTCATCTCCAACCACTTCTGCGATTTCGAAACCAACATCTACGACCCCAACCGCAACGGCCACAAGCTGGGCAGCAGCCGACAGCGGGCCCTATATCTGCCGGCTGAAGAGGCGCCGGCGGACGTGATGCGGCTGCGCAACCGCGGGCGCACGGAACTGCTGGTGGAGCGCGAGTTCGAAGAGCAGATCATCCGCTACCAGAAGCAAATCGTACTGCTTCCCCAGGAGCTCGAGGAGATCCACGTGCGCGTGCGGGCCGTCACCGACATCATCCGCTTCAACGTGCGCCATTTCCTGGGCAACATGGACGAACCGGTCAAAGAGGTGCGCATCCTGGACCCCGAGACGCACCGTCCGCGGGTCATGCCGGCCTCCAAGGTGTACCACCTGAACGTCATCTTCCGCTTCCGCATGGCGCGCGACGACCATTACACCCTCAAGAAGCTGCGTGTCATCCTCGACCGCAACGGCATCAAGCGGGTCGAAGCCTTCGACGAGGCCACTGCCCCCTGACCGCGGCGCAACGCATTTACGCATTCAGAATGCGGCGCACTTCGCGGCTCAGGGCTTCCACATCGAAGGGTTTCTGAATAAATCCGGCACACCCCCGCGCCATGATGGTTTCGGCCTGCCCGGACAGGCTGTAGCCGCTTGAGAGCAGAATCCGCACGTTCGGGTTGAGGGTCCTGAGCCGCTCGAAAACTTCGCGGCCGCCCATTCCCGGCATGATCATATCCAGCACCACCAGGTCAATGCGGGCTGCCCTGCGGCGGTACAGGTCGACAGCCTCCTCGCCGCTCGCGGCGGTCAGGACAGTGTAGCCCAGTTTTCTCAGCAGCGGGCCGTTGGACTCCAGGATCATCTCCTCGTCGTCCACCAGCAGGATCGTTTCCGTCCCTCCGGCGATCTTTTCGGCCCCGGCCGGGGGGGGGTGCTGCACGACGGCCTCGTCGACGGCCGGCAGGAAAACGGAGAAGGAGGTGCCCTTGCCCGGCCAGCTGCGAAAGTCGATGGCGCCGCCGTGGTTTTTGATCACCCCGTAGCTCGACGCCAGCCCCAGGCCGGTTCCCCTGCCCATCTCCTTGGTGGTAAAAAACGGTTCGAAAATCTTCTCCTGCACGGATTGGTCCATGCCCACACCCGTGTCCGATATGGTCACCCTCACGAAGCGGCCCGGGGTGATCTCGAAGGTGTTGAGGAGTGACTGCTCCAGCATGGTGTTGCCGGTCTCGATGTAAATGTA
>Ga0256835_1000561_pt1 | contig 26779 bp, 33 predicted proteins | sample PIR30metaG_FD_185972 | JGI IMG/M metagenome (GOLD analysis project Ga0256835, IMG submission 185972) | Hydrothermal vent microbial communities from East Pacific Rise, Pacific Ocean - PIR-30 | ecosystem: Environmental > Aquatic > Marine > Hydrothermal vents | place: Pacific Ocean: East Pacific...
CGTATAATACATAGTATTGTGAAACTCATAAAGATTGAGAAGAATTCTCTCTATACTAGACAGAGGAACATGCTCTATTACATACAAGATCATGCATATATGTTTGGTGGCTTTCATCCCTTTAAGGGCCATAAATGCTTGTGAGGCATGCAAGAAGACATTATAAATAACAGAGGCAATCTCACTGGTATAGTCAGGCGATTCTCTTTTCAAAAGATAGGCAACATCAAGCCATCTACGGGCTTTTTGTAGAAATACTTCTGCTGCACGAATATCAACCGGAGTCTTCCTAAGATACCTGTTTTTCTTGCACTCTTCCATAGATATCAAGAATATCGTCCCCTTTCACAGTGATGCTAACACTTGTCATAGCACTCCAAAAGACAGGAAACTCTTTTGGGATACGCATAATATCATCATCTGTAAGTTTTACAACATCTACAGACTTATCCAACATACGCTCCATCTGCAAGATATAAGAAACAAGCTCTGGTGTCCATGGATAAATCCAAATATCAATATCACTACCCTCCCGTGCCATACCTGTGGCAAAACTTCCAAATATACCAACAGAAATTTCTTGAGACTGAAACACATCATTTACGCACTCTGCCAGTATTGGAATCCATGTATATACCTTAAGAATGCGAGTATACCAATAATCGTGATTTACCACATACTGTCTTCCTCGTCTTAATAAGACATCCTTGGACAAAAGAAAAGACAGAATACCATGTAAGGTGCTTTTGGGAACACCCAATTCCTCAGCCTTTTTTCTTACCCCAAAGGGCTCTTCTAAAAGAACCAATTTGGCAATAATGTCTCTATATTTCTCTATCATAGTCATTCCCCTAACAATTATAGCACTTTGTCCCCCAATCTCGGACAATATGTCCGAAAAATCAGGACAAAAGAGAAAAGGGGCGGGTATATGCCCGCCCCTTAATGCCACTCTAACTATGGCGTTAGGCCTCTTCAGCCTTTTTTATCTCGGTTTCATCTACACCCGCTTCAACCGCCTCACGACGCTTAGCGGCAATCTGGGTTTCTATATCCCTCAGTTCCTGCTCCAGTTTCAAAATTCTTTCAAGAAAGTCGTCAAGCACAGGTTCCAGTGCGTGGGCATCACGCTTATCTCTATATAAAGACATAATGGTTTCACCGGCATCTTCATATGTCTTTTTCATAAGGGTAAGCACCCTCTTTTTCTCCGCTGTAAGTTTTGCTATATCTGCAAGTACTTTCATTTTCTGACCTGCTGTTTCAGCGGTTTTCTTGATGTTGTCCATTAGCCCCATGACCACCACCTCCAAATGTTATTTTAACACCTTTGCAAAATCTTTTATAATCTCGGCCACGGGCTTTATATCCCATATACTACCTGCCGACTGCCCTATCATATACATCCCACCGTCAGGATCCCCATCCTCTACGGCTCTGCGGAGTGTGCCACGGGCAAGCTGCTCAAAAAGCTTTTCGTCACCTTTCATCTCAGCATCTAGTAGTTTGCGGGCAAGAGCATTTTTATAGAGTCGCATACCATGTCTAAACCGATAACCTACCTCTACAGTAGAACGTTCATTTGCCTTAAGTACAATTTCCCTATATGTATCACTGACAGGTGCCTCCTCAGAGGCAACAAAGCGTGTACCCATTTGGATACCAGCAGCACCAAGCACCTTCATAGCTTGGGCAGCCTCGGGCACACCAATACCACCGGCAACGATAACAGGTACCTTCTTTATCTTCTGCAGGGTAGCCGTTAGAAGCGGAAGAGTTGACACATGGCCTATATGTCCTCCTGACTCTTTGCCTTCAACAACAACACCATCTACCCCCATACGCTCCATACGAACAGCCAGAGAGGCTGAACCGACAAGGGGAAAAACCTTTACACCATGTTCCTTAAGCTCTTTAAGGAATGGCGCCGGGGAACCAGCCCCCGTGGTGACAACAGGAACCCCCTCTTCTATCACCACTTTTATCTGATCCTCTATATAGCCCATAAGAAGCATGAGATTGACACCGAAAGGTTTAGAAGTCAGTCTCTTCACCTTTCTAATCTCTTCTCTCAGCTCCTCAGGCTTCATGCCGGCGCCACCTATTATGCCAAGCCCCCCCGCTTCTGACACAGCTGCCACAAGCGGAGCCTTTGCCACATGAGCCATACCACCCTGAAATATAGGGTATTCTATACCCAATAGGTCGCAGATGTCCACCTACTCTCCCTCCCTCACAAGTACCCTAACTGTAGCCTTTGCACATACTTTACCATCTTTTTCTACCTGTCCATCTATAGTATAAAGACCTGCTTTTAGTGGTGTCGCCTTTGCATTTATCTGCAGCCGATCACCAGGTCTGACAATCTCTTTAAAACGTGCATTCTTTACATCTGTAAGAAGTGTAACGGGATTATGAAACTCTTTATCCATTAGATGATATACAAGAATTCCACCAACCTGGGCTATCATTTCAACAAGAAGCACCCCCGGCATAATGGGATTACCGGGAAAATGACCCTCAAATATCGGCAGCTTTTCATCTACAGTGTAGTATCCTATTATTCCATCTTCTGTTAGCTCATAGTCATCAACAAACAGCATGGGCCACTTGTGTGGTAAGGGTATCTGCTTCATGTATCATTTCCTCCTTATTGCAAGATATGTAATGGCTGCAGCCGTTGCAGCACCTCCTATAACACCTGTTATGATACCAATACCTGTAATAAGTTTTTTCTTTCTATATCGCTCTTCTTCTGCTTTTATTCTAACAGCTTCTCTCCACTGCCTGCTCTTGGGCTTATGAGTATACCGCGAAAGAAGAGCCAAGCTACCAAAGAACTCTTGCCACTCCTCATATTCCGCCCTTGCTTTAGGGTCTGTGGCGATAAGTTTCTCAATACGCATCTCTTCTTCAGGAGTCAATTCTCCCCTGATAAACTCTGCCATCTTCATGCCTTTTTCCCCCTTACCCACATGGCTTTCAGATGTTTTCTTGCCCTGTGAAGAATGACCCTCACATTACCGGGTGAAGTGCCTATCATATCGGCTATCTCTTCAAACGTGTAGTTATAGACATCTCTTAGCAGTATGACAGCCCTCTCCCTATCTGGCAACCTCATAAGCAGGTCTTCTATCTCCAGATGTATATCGGGAGACGGTGTGCTAAGATACCTCGGCAGGCTATATGTGCTTTTCCTATGCCTCAGCATACGCATAGATTCATTAACGGTAATGCGATAGAGCCATGTCCACAGGGACGATTTGCCTTTGAAACCTTTTAAATGCTCCCACATCTTGAGGGCAACATTTTGCAGTACATCTTCGGCATCTTCTTTGTTTCCTACAAAGCGATATGCCAATGTATATATATCCCTTTCAAATCGGGCAAACAGCTTCTCAAATGCCTCTACATCGCCTTTTTTAGCCCGTTTGATAAGGTCTTTTTCATTCACTCTTCCCACCTCTTAAAGATAACAGCACTATTGTGCCCACCAAATCCAAATGACTCCTTCAGTGCATATCTAATATCTTTTTTCACAGCCTCATTCGGTGTATAGTTGAGATCGCATTCTGGATCTGGTTCTTCAAAGTTAATGGTTGGTGGTACCATGCCCTCATTGATGGCAAGTATTGTGGCTATAGCCTCAATAGCACCGGCACCGCCAAGAAGGTGTCCTGTCATAGACTTAGTAGAGGATATATGCACCTTGTAAGCATACTCACCTAAAGCCTTCTTCAGCACCTTGGTCTCTGTCGTGTCATTGGCAGGTGTAGATGTACCGTGTGCATTGACATAGTCTATATCTTCGGGCTGGATACCCGCCTCCTCCATGGCAAGCTCTATGGCTTTAGCCTGTGTGTCTGCCTCAGGATTAGGTGCTGTGATGTGATATGCATCAGATGTAGCACCATAGCCCACTATCTCTGCATATATCTTGGCCCCACGCTTCATGGCATGTTCCAAAGTTTCTATAACAAGCACCGCTGCACCCTCAGCCATAACAAAACCATCGTGGTCTTTGTCAAACGGTCTGGAGGCATGCTTGGGATCATCGTTTCTACGAGACAATGCCCTTGCAGATGCAAAACCGGAAACACCCAAAGGTGTCAATCCTGCCTCTGTTCCTCCCACAACTGCTACATCGGCTGTACCAGCCTTCAGTAGCCTATAGGCAAGACCTATGGCATCAAGTGAAGAGGCACAGGCTGTAACTGGTGTAAAAGATTGTCCCTTTAAACCGAGTCTCAGCGCTATATTGGCACCTGCCATGTTAGGTATCAGCATAGGTACAGAAAGGGCAGATACATAACGAGGCCCCTTCTTCAATAGAATCTCTTTGTTTTTTTCCAGTGTATCAAGACCTCCCATGCCTGTGGCAATAATGGTTGAAACCCTGTACGGATCATAGTCTTTAATATCTGCATCTTTCCAAGCCTCTTCAGCGGCAACAATGGCAAGCTTGGAAAATCTATCAAGACGGCGAGACTCCTTCCTATCGAAGAAATCTTCATCTTTATAATCCCATACTTTACCACCAAATGTTACAGGCAGGCCCCACTCCACAAGCTCGGGAATGGTATCTATACCATTGGCACCACTAAAAATTCCTTCTTTAAATTTGGCTACACCAATACCAAGAGGGCTCACGGCCCCCATACCGGTAACCACAACACGCATGGTTATCAACCTACCTTTTCTAAGATATAATCAACAACCTTACCGACAGTATCCAGTTTGGGAAGATCCTCATCTGGTATCTGGATAGAAAAGGCATCTTCAATATCCATTGTGAGGTCTACAAGGTCGAGAGAGTCAAGACCAATGTCATCGACAAGCTTGCTCTCCTCTGTAATACCATCTGTATCAAAGCCTCTGTCTTTGAGAATCTCTGTGAGTTTGTTCATGATTTCTTCTCTGGTCATGTTCATCAACCCCCTTTATGTTTTATATTCCCAGTGATGCTCCGCCATCTACGGCAATCGTTTGTCCTGTAATATAGGAAGCTTTTTCTGATAGCAAAAAGCCTATCACCGATGCAATTTCATCAGGTGTTGCTATACGTCTTAGAGGACATCTCTTAATATACTCTTCTTTAATAACATCAGGCAATACCTGTGTCATAGGTGTATCAACAAACCCCGGGGCAACAGCATTAATACGGATATTTTTTCTGCCCATCTCAAGGGCAACACTTTTAATAAATCCGCTCATTGCGGACTTTGTAGCAGCATATATAGACTGCCCTATGTTGCCAGTGATACCAACAACAGAGGACAAGAGCACAATAGAACCGCCACCTCTCCTCATCTTCAAGATGGCATATTTCGTGGCAAGTATTGCACCCTTCAGATTGACATCTACAACATCGTCTATGTCCTCCTCTTTATACCTCATAAGGAGGTTATCTTTGGTAATACCTGAGGCATAAACCATGCCATGAACTTCTTTTAGCGAGTCCAAAAATGCCTTTAGAGACTGTCTGTCTCTGACATCTACTTGATACGTAAAGAGTTTGTCGCTTTCTATGTCTGCAAGTCCCTTTAGTCCACTGCGATATGTTGCGTGAACGGTAGCCCCCTCCTCAAGAAGGGCTTTAGTTGTGGCAAGTCCTATGCCACCAGAAGCACCAATAACGACAATGTGCTTGTCATTCAAGTTCAGTTTCAAGTCTCTTCACCTCGTACACCTCAGTTTTCATGTTTCTATCTATACGCTTTGTCAATTTGGAAAGCACCGGTTTCGGTGCAAACTCAACAATAGTATCAACACCATACTCCTTCAGTCTCTTCACAGCTCGCACCCAATTTACAGGCGTCTGTATACCATCAAGAAGACCCAATTTTACCCTAACAGGACCAACAACAAACTCATCCTGTGCATTGCTATACAGTGGTATCTCCAGCGTCTCTCCGGGTATACGGTCTACAACCTCTGCAAATTTCTGTCTTACTGGTTCCATAAGTGGTGTATGGAATGGTATGCTGGCAGCATCAAGTTTCCTTACTTTCCAGCCCATGCCCTTGAAAAACTCATAGGCCTTCTCAAAATCCTCTATAACACCACCAACCAGTGTCTGATTCTCCGCGTTGATATTAGACAGATAAAGGTCTACTGGAGCCATGGGAAGCATAGCCTTCACCTGCTCAAGAGGCTTAAATACAATAAGAATAAAGCCTTCTGGGGCATACCTATCCATATACTCTGCCCTGAGATAGACTGTTTCAAGCATGGTCTCAAAATCTGTTAGTCCACCTACCAAAGCAGCTGTATATTCACCAAGGGAATGGCCAAGCACCACATCAGGTCTTTGTCCTTCTTTCATAGCCTGCCTGGCAGCCGCATAGGTATATGCCATTATGCCTACCTGAGCATAAATACTCTTCTTTATTTCATCCTCTGTACCATTTTCAAGCACAGAGAGAAAATCTTTACCCAGTCTCTTTTCTATAGAGGCCTTAATATCCTCTGGCAGATACTTACCTATCTGTGCTATATGACTACCTTGTCCTGCAAATGCCCATGCTACCTTACCCATCACACCCACCCCTTTCTATGTATTCACCTTATTAGATAGGAGGAAGTATGTTATTGTTACACATTACTTACACGGATGCAATGGCTGGTCACTAAGCCCAACATGTCCCCAGAAATCCTCCACATATTTACCGTCAATAGGGCCAGAGGATTTACCCTCTACGGTGATATATGTGCTATCTATGCCAAACTGGGCTGGTATACCAGCAATAGCACACAGGGCTAGGCTTTCAGAGGTGGCACTGGGGTATTTAGGAAACAAAATTTCCTTAGAAAAGTCTATATACACAACACCATCTTTAATTTCCACTTTCTTTACCTTTGTACCACTGGGCAGTACAGGATACATGCCATCAATCTTTACAGGAGGATTGGCAAGATACTCCAAAGCCACCTTTATAAGTGCTTCGGTAGATGTATCAGGAAGCGATGCAGTTAGAGTAACAGTAGCCAGTGATAAATCTTCTCCATTTTTCAGCGTTAGCATATAGAAAGTAATAGTAGCTGTTTTATATGCCTGATAGTTATTAGACTCCACAGAACCAGATGAAGTAATAGACTGTGTTCCACTTCCCGGTTTTGGATTAATCTCCCTTTCACGGGAAAAATGAACGGCAATAACAACAATCATGAGAGCAATAACAAGCAGAGTGAAATATATCCACATACGCAATTTTTTGTTTTTACTCAACTTTAGCACCTCCTTTTATACCCATTTTATTCTACTCCCATATTCCGCATATGAAACAGGTAATATATAAGTAGGAGGTGGCAGTATGCGACTAGATAAATACCTTGTATGGTCTGGATTTGGCACAAGAAAAGGTGTAAAGAAAAATCTCATACGTAAAGGGGCAGTAACAGTTAATGGCAAAGTTGTCAGAGACTCTTCATATAAACTGCAAAAGGGAGACGTTGTAGAGGTATCGGGCGAAATTGTACCTTGGCCTACAGAGCATGTATATATTATGCTTAATAAGCCCCAAGGTGTCATTACAGCCACAGAAGATGAGTTCCATGGCACAGTTATGGACCTTATAGACCATCCACTGGTACATAAGATGTTTCCTGTAGGCAGATTAGATAAAAATACCGAAGGCCTACTGATCATTACAACAGACGGCATCTTGGGCCATAGGCTTATATCTCCTAAATATAGGGTGGAGAGAGAATACTATGTAGAAACTGAAGGGAAAATCAATGAAGATATGCTAAGGCAGGCCAAAGAAGAGGGCCTTGTGCTGGAAAAAAGTGGCACACTCATGAAGGTCAAAGACTATGACATCATAGAAAACGAAGAAGATGGTGCCAAACTGCATATGATACTGACAGAGGGTAAATACCACGAGGTAAAACGCATTATAGGTGCCTGCGGAAGCAGAGTTTCTTATCTGAAAAGGCTGAGATATGGGCCACTGACCCTTGATGAAGAGCTTGAACCCGGCCAGTGGCGAGAACTCACAGAAGAAGAAATAGAGGCTCTGAAAAAGGCTGTTGGCATGGCAGAGGAAGAAGAGAAATAGAGGGGGAGCGATGCTACCCCTTTTTACTGTGACATTAGCTGGGCCAGCCCTGCCAATGTAAGACTGACAAACACAGTAATAGCCACCCCATAAAGGGCATGTGAAAACCACATACCTGTAAAGAAATAAATGGCAGAAACTGTTAAGATATAGGGTAAGATTACATAATATCTAAGTGTTTCTATCAGCCAAAACACGCTCAGCCACATGGCAAAGGCAAACACAAGCGACAACCATGGAAAGAAAAACACATAGGTCATTTGGCATATACCCCAGATGGGAAATAGATGACGCAAAATAAGGTCAATAGTAAATGCCAATATTCCCATCACATACCAAGGAATGTGTTTATGCCACCTTCTTGCAAGTAGTGCAATGAGTAGCATGGCTACCAGAGTATGTGGCTTTCCCATCCATGGATAACACATCTTAGTCTACCGCCCTAAATCTCATATTGACATATATTGGTGCACTAATAACTGTAGTACATGCCGAGTGGCCACTACCTTGCCAATAAATTTTAGATGCCACATGCAACCACAATGTGCCATGTATCTGGGCCACATGGTTTTCCTCTTTTCCCATATCGTATGTAGCATAAATGGGAACAAATGATGTGTCGGGAATGTAGTTCAAGTTATACCAAAGGGACTTATCTATATTTCCACTGTGCGATAACAATATCGGTAACAAACCATAAGTTTGCAGCTGCATTTCACCGGTAGAGTCTTCAGCCTGCCAGTAAACATAGCTTTTTTCTTTCCTAAGGTTATAAACCGTAGCACTACCAGATATCTTACCGTCATCTTCAGCGCCAGAAAAAGCACTAATCCACCGAAAATGAGAGGGATTTATAAACCTTTCACTATCTCCAGCTTTGACCCATCCTGTGAAGTCAAGCAATGTATCTTTATATATGCCAAAGTGAAGATTCATACTACTAAAACCCACCAGCTGAGGAGAAAGATATGAGACACCATATGCAGAGGCATATTCAGACATTAACGCCTGGGTCATATCATCTCTGATAAATAGCCCAATACCCACAACTTTATACTCTTCTTGAGAGCTTCTTATATTTACAAATGGCAAAACCTTTATTCCACCGCTAAAACCAATATTCTTCTCGCCTTTACATGAACTAATACTTGCATTTATATAAGGAAACACAACAGAGTATTTCTTAATAGGTCCGTACACATCATCTGCACTATACCCATGGGGGCTGAGAAAATGACCTTGACTATTTGTCAGAAGCTTATAATTTCCTCCAAGAGAAACCTGTGAAGTTGACTGGGAAGCATACATATTCGCCGATGCCAAATAACTCATTGCCTTATATACACCATTGCCATAACTATCAGAAAAAATGGGGACATAAGAATGTTTGTCTTCATCGAATTGATAGATATTCCACACATAGGAATATGTAACATCACCCAATAGTATCATCAGATTACCTGTAGTTTTGTTATCTTCACTGTAAAAATACATATCATAAAGGGTGCCATATGGGGTGTCATAATGCCATCCTTCATATCGCTTACCATCAATAGTGACACTATCTGGGGTCCCATCGTGAAAGGCTGCCATTTTTCCACTTACATATACAATCCACATATGTCCTCCAATAGAAGATTTTACATGCCTTGCAGAAACAGTAAAACCCCCAAAGAGAAAAATAGACAAGGCAAATACTACTAAACTGAGAATAACACCCCACAACTTTTTATTCATATACATACCCCCATGGGTAAACCATCACACTTCACACATCTTACATTAGTATAACAAAACTTTTACTATAACACAAGTAATTTGAGAATCCACCAATATGAGATTAAGCAGCAGTTATAAACAGCATGGAGAAAGATTTATACCAAGAAGATAACGAAGTAAACCCCTTACAGTTCCAGCCACATCTCCAAGAGGCCTATACCTTTAACACGGTCTCCTTCTTTTACACCCCATCGGAGAGATATCATCATGTCTAAGGTAAGGGGACCTATATCAACAGAAGCATGAAGGTATTTACTCCCCGTAAATGGGTTAATGTCCTCTTTCACCCTTTCTACATGACCTATAAAAACATATTGATTGCGCCAGCCTGTGTACTCTATATATTTATCTATAAACTCCTCAGGCTTATATGTCTTAATAAGATTAGCAAACATCGCACTGGCACTCCCATCTTTCTCTGCCTTCTTAAACTTCTCTTCAAGTTCTTTATTGACAGGTGGCAAAACATCTACCTCTGCTGTCACCATACTCAGTACAGGTATGGAGCTGGGATGCACATGGTATGGTGTCAGCACATCTACCTTAATAGACACAGCAGGCTCGCTAAGTACCAAAGTGCCAAGAAAAGACTTGGTAGCTTCATCCCATGTGACATCAAGTCTTTGAGGTCTGTATACATTCCACACCTTGGTAAATGCGGGAAGCATATAGAGTATATCTTCACCCTGTCTGGGCACCACAAGGGCTATGGGGTCTTCTCTAAGCACATAAAAGTATATAGGGGCAGGTCGTGCACCTGTAACAGGCAATGCATTCCATGTATATGGACTGTCATCTCCAAACTTTACAACATGGGGCTTTTGTTTTAAAGCTTCCATTATCAAAGAGTCGGGAGAGCCTGTAAAGCCTCCCGACTCCAGTAGCCACAATAATTCACGGCTTTCGTTTGCCACTATTTAATAACCCCCAGCTCACGGCCAACCTTGGCAAACTTCTCTACTGCAAAGTCAAGGTCTTCTTTAGAGTGGGCTGCAGAAATCATAACCCTGATACGGGCTGTTCCAAGGGGCACTGTTGGATAGACAATAGCCTGTGCAAAGATATCCTCTTCAAAGAGCCTCTTAGAAAACTCCTGTGCCAGTTTTTCCTCACCGAGTATTACAGGGGTAATAGGTGTCTGGCTGATACCTGTGTCAAAGCCAAGAGCCTTCATCTTCTCTTTGAAGTACTTGGCATTGTCCCACAGTCTTTCAACAAGCTCTCCGCTCTCCATCAGCACATCAACAGCTGCCATGGCAGCACCCACATCTGCGGGAGTTGGAGCAGAGGAGAACAGGAATGGTCTTGCCTTCTGCTTGAGGTAGTCTATGATAATCTGCTTACCGGCTGCAAATCCGCCAATGATACCAAATGCCTTGGAGAGGGTACCCACCTCAATATCTACTTTGCCGTGTAGACCAAAGTGGTCAACAATACCTCTTCCTGCCTCACCAAGTACACCTTCACCATGGGCATCGTCTACCATCATAATGGCACCAAACTCGTTGGCTATCTCATACAGTTTGTCAAGTGGTGCAATATCTCCATCCATAGAGAACACACCATCGGTGACAACAAGCATCCTCTTGCCCTTATACTCTGGAGCATATTCCTTCATCTTTTTATACAGATCATCGGGATCAATATGCTCATAGACAACAATCTTAGCCTTAGACAACCTTGCACCGTCAATGATAGATGCGTGATTCAGCCTATCAGAGAAAATAACATCTTCTTTACCAACAACAGATGGAATAACACCAAGGTTGGCATTGAAACCTGTCTGGAACAGTATGGCAGCATCTACACGCTTAAACTCTGCCAGCTTTTTCTCAAGCTCTACATGTATCTTCATAGTACCGGCAATAGTACGCACGGCACCGGGGCCCACACCCCACTCATCAATATACTTCTTGGCATTCTCCTTCAGCCTTGGGTCATTGGCAAAGCCAAGGTAGTTGTTGGAACATAGGTTGAGAACCTTCTTACCATCAACAACAATCCATGCCCCCTGTGGGCTCTCAAGGGTGCGTATGGTAACATACCTTCCCTCTTCTTTGAGACGCTCAAGTTCTTCTTCCATCCATTTCAGCTTTTCCTCCACCACATATCCCCCCTTTAAAGGTATTTTCATAGATAGTATACCGCATTGGGCATACTTAAGTTATTGCATAAGACACAGAAGACTGTTTTTCAAACAGATAAGAATTTATATAACCCAGAAGAAATAATATACCGACAAATACAATACCGCCACCTTGGGGAAACAAACCCATTTCCAATAACAGCAACGATAAAACAGCCACAACAGAGCATATAGGCAGTCTCTTCCAGTACTGCCACTGAATAGACAAGACAAACAGTCCCCATATAAAGAATACATGCCACAGATAATTGGGCCGGAAATATCCATATTTATAGGCACCATACAGTGCCACAATGGACATAATAGATGTAATAACACCCACCGAAAATGGCAGTGAATACCTCCACCTAAGCCATACAACACCGGTTAAGCCCAGAGCAAGTAGAAATATCACACCTGCAACAACGACATGATAAGCCTCATCTTCGGGAAAACAGCAGGAAAATACCATGTGAGAGTGCTCGGCAAGGAGATAAAAGGCCAAGCCCGTGATGACAAACTCCGGATACAACTGAAAATCTATCTGGAAGTAATCAAGAGTGGCAGAAATGATAAATATTGCACTACCCATGTAAGGCAAAATGACAAATGGCAAAGACCAGAGACTATATTTAGTGGGCCTTTTTAGGAGATAGAGTATAGCCAGTGATAAACCCACAAGCAAAACTCTTAAAGCCAATACCACGACAACACTACCACTAAAGTAATGAGTACCGTGGGTAAAGTCATACCATATTAAGTATAGAGATTTCTCCTGCATAAACAAACCATATGCAAATATGCCAAACACAGGAAATAAAGAACGATAACGCCATATGGCAAATACTATACCCAGCAATATAATGAGCGGAAGCACAGTATACACAAGAGAAATCACAAAGAATCTTGCCCTCTGTGCCAACGGAAAAACAGCCATACGAAACCACCGATGTGTAGATAAAGAAACCCACATGCCATCGCCAAACAGAAACATAACAGCAAAACTGATAACAACAAGATTAAGAAGTAATCCTCCAAACTTCTTTTCAGACATACACTCACCCCTTAAAATGTTCCAGATCTACATACTGTTTAATGAAATACAAACCGGCCAGCGACAACCACATAGATAACATAAGGAAATGTTGAAACACAAGAACCGACAGCAAAGCCAAAACACCCAATAAAACCTTAAGACCACGGGGTAGCTTCTGCCAAACATCTATAGCTCCCCACATAAATACAGATGCAAGCAAGATAGCCAAGATTATGCTATACATTGACATAGGTGGAAAAAACACCCATATACCTATATAAGGTAAAAACCAATTGAAAAAGAGCTCCAATGCAAAGAAGGTTACCGACAGTGCAATATAGTTATGCACCTTATCTAGCCAAAAACTTTTCCACAACCATGCAAGCAGTGCCAAAAACATTACCGTCTCCACTTTAAACACAAAGGGATGCATAAACACATATCCCCAATCCACCATCACTCATTCACCACCTGAATAGTCCTATCCACATAAAGGGGCATATCAAAGAAAATAGTCGTAATACTTCCATCACTTAAATAGACATCTGCCAATACTCTCAATATGACCACACCTTTTATATGAAACCAAGCCTTATCACCATAATTCCTTATGGCTCCACCTTTCACAGAAACATAGACGGGAATCTTCATATGCCCATATGGACACCTGATATGACCAGCTGGCAGTAAAAACTTCTCCCCCGTATGCAGAAATAGTTTGCCATTTTCCACTCGCCAGTGGCTATCTAAAATAGAAGCACGATATCCATCACCTGTTATCGCATGGTTAAAAATCACATTACCCGCATAGGGAGGGTTAAACATACGGAAGTCCCTTAGGGCATCTTTGTCTGTCACAAATACATCGTTTAACACTTTACCGGTAATGTCTTTGGCCAAGAAGCGAACATTGGCATACTGCAGATACACCCCTTTGACACCTTTAATCGTCTCTATATGGGTATATTTGCTGATCTCCATATTGGTATCTATGCTCATTACAATGTCTGACAGTGGCACATCTACAATAAACCCTACTCTGTAGACATCTCGCCCCTTATCTTGCTCATAACCAAAGCGGACAGTAGAAACAGGAATATCAGACAGATAAAGGGAACCTGCCACATCAGCCCATACATAGGTATCATCTGCATAAGGTGGATATGTAGCAGTTGCCACAAAATGAAAATCTATATACTCCATATAATCATTAGAAAGTCTACCGTAATGCTCCGTTATATACTTTTCGGCATAGAAGAAATAATCAGGGCCACGCAGACATAAATCAGGAAGCGAACCAAAGCCACCCCACTCATACTTTCCTTTAAACATCCCATATGAAAGATCAAATTCTCCTCTTCCACATCTGTCAACAAGCACATATTGGAATTCAATGTGCATCATATCTTTGTAAATATTTTCATATCTATATAGCATGCCATAGGGAGTGGAAACATACTGCCCTTCTGAGCGCCTATAGCTGTTCCAAGCTACTGCCTTTCCACCAGGATATACCATCATATGTAGTGTGCCTTCTATATCCCCGAGATAAAAGTGGGAATATACCAATATACCAGATGCCCACCACAAACTCAAAATAATAACAAATACAGAAAGATACTCATAAACAAACAAAAATACTTTTTTCATCGTCAACCCCCATAGTATTATCTGAAACAATATTTAGCAAACACTTCATACACAATATAGCATTTCATTAATATTTCTTGCTCTTACATAATATAGCATAAAACTTACACAGCAAACTTCATTGTAGTAAACTACTAAAGGGAGGTGATAAGACATGAATGTACTGACAAGAACATTCAAGGAAGGAAGAACAGAGGTTGTTCGTATTGTGGGAGGGGACTTCTTTGAGGCACTTCAGAAAGTGCTAGAAGAGAAAGACATCAAGATGGGTAAGGTATCATTTATCGGCTCTTTTAAGAAGGTCAAAGTTGGATATTACGACGACAAGACACAGTCTTATGTGGGCATTGAATTTAACGAGGGACCATATGAGGTTATTGCCGGTGAGGGTAATATCTCTATGAAAGATGGCAAACCATTCCCCCACATCCATGTGGCACTGGGAGACCATCAGGGTAAGATGTTTGGTGGACATCTCATGGAGGCAGAGGTGCTTCTTGTAGAGATGTTTATAGAGGTGCTCGAGGGTCAGCCCCTTGAGAGAAAACCCGATGAGGAGACAGGACTGACCATCTGGAAATGAAAAAGCTCTGTATCCTTTCACTCATACTGATACCGGTATTTTGGGGGGCGTATTTGGTGCTCAACAGGGCGGTACCATACCCGCCCCCATTTAATCTCTACGGCATTTCTCTTGCCACAGGGGCTATAGCAGGCTATCTTGTGTATGCCTACAGGGTAAGAAAGCTGCAACTTGATACGGCACTCGCCGACGACCTTGCTCTGTGTGCCATTATCGGTGGTATCTTAGGGGCAAGGCTGGGGTATGTGCTATTTTACGACCCCGTATATTTCTGGCATCACCCACTCGAGATTATAGGTATTGTCGGGGGTAAATTTGTGGGTCTCAGAGGCCTATCTATTTTTGGCACTATCTTCGGAGGCCTTATAGCTGTGCTCATATGTGAAAGGGTAAAGAAAATACCGTGGCATACATTTCTTAGATATCTTGATGCCGTCGCCCCTGGCATACTACTAGGGCAGGCTATAGGCAGGTGGGGAAACTTTTTCAACAGAGAACTGTGGGGATACCCAACAAATGTACCGTGGGCACTTATTGTTCCCCCAGAAAGGCGTTTCTATGAAGGCATGAGCTTTGCTAAGTACAGCACCTTTCACCCCACATTCTTGTACGAGGGCACACTTAACCTCATTGGCATATGCCTCATGCTCTATGTGGAAAGAAAGTGGAAGGAAAAGGGCAAATACTTTCCCGGATTTACAGCCTCTTTGTGGTTCATATGGTATGGCACTGTGAGGTTCATTATAGAATTTGTCAGGGTAGAACCGAAAGTTGTATTTGGCATACTCACAGAGGGGCAGACATTTGGACTTATTGCCGTCATTATTGGAGTGCTCTTCGATATATACATGTGGAAAAAGATAAAGGTAGAAAAACCACAGACGGAAGAATAAAAGAAAGGGGGCATTATGCCCCCAATATCACTTCTTTTCCAGCACCAGCCTTTGAATAGCATATACTAAGAAAACCAGCCCAGCAAAGGACAACATCATAAAAACATGGGTATGTGCTCCCAAAATGACTAACAAAATAAGAAAAATAGATTGTACTTTCCTGCCTCTATTTGCCAACCACCCTACCCACGACCACAAAGCAATGTAGAACACAAAAACTGATAGAAACAACAACACAGTATTTATAGGTGGAAAATATATCCATACCCCTATAACAGGCAAGATATACCACGAGATTATATCTAGCACCGATAATGCAAGCACGACATGCCACCATCTTACACAGTATCTTAAAGATCTAACAGTGTATAAGACAAGCCATAGAATGAACACCGATTCGATGTTAAACAAATAGGAATGTATAAAAATAAAACTCCAGTTAGTCATTTGGCACCACCACATTAAAAATCTGTTTTACAGGAATGGGTACATCTAGCATCATTGATGTTTTAGACCCATCATTCCAGTGAACATCTGCATATACCCTAACAAGCACATTGCCCTCAATATAGAGGAGTGCCTGGGGGGTATAATTGGGAACAGTCCACACTACACTGGCATAAATAGGAATCATAGGCAAATCGTTCGGTTTATAATTGGGCAAAGACCAGCTATAAATGTCGTAATATGATGGTAAAGCAAGCTGTAGAGGCATGGAAAACAATCCCCCTGTGGTTAGCTGTGCATGGATTCTATCAACACTCCAATAAGAGGTATAAACAGGTGAAAAATATAAACTTTCCACAGTAGATGTTACCCCGGTAGTAGTTAAGGTAATAAAGGACACCGCTGTTTTAGCCGTTGTGAAACCTGCCATAGGCGGATTAAATAACTCACTGTTTTCTAAGTTATCACCTCCAAATAGAAATGCATTATCTATATAACTACGGAGATTTGTATCTTTGATCTTCCAAGTCATACTGATACTCTTTACATATGTGCGGGATATCTCTATATCCTTTACTAAGCTGTATGGGAAATTTTCCAAGCTATATAGTACCCTTTTCAACTTATCCTTTCTAACAATAATCCCAGAACCAACAGCCAAAGCATTAAAGTTCCCCTGATATATTTTCTGTATAGGTTGTACTCTAACGCCATCTTCCACATGTATACTTTGATAGTAATTCTCCGTACCATGAACATCGTATTGTATAAGTACATCTGTATCAGGGGCAAGTTCTGTTCCCGCCTTGATAGGTTCAACATCCTCTAAATTAGCATCCTCAGAAAAACCAGCTTCCTTATTCATTGGAATATAGTAATCGTCATTTGAAGAGAGCAAACTCCCACCATATAATCTATCTTGCTTGGTGCCCTCACCATGCAACGATAGTTCGGCCTTTTGCAGTAAATTCTCTTTCTTATGGTAGAAAGCATTTAAAATATAACTTTTTCCAGCAAACTCATATAGCTGCCATCTGTAGGCAGTTCCGTGAGGACCAACCAGAACTTCTAACCATTGAGGACTGTTAAAAGAATCATTCTGGAAGAAATACAAAGTTCCATAAGTGGTAGCAGCATATCCCCCTCGAAAGTGGATATTCCCCACAGTGGCTACAGCCTTCCCATCGTCTAAGACTGTAATGTAAATATGGTGCTTATCAATAACCAATGGAATTTTTATATCTCCAAACTCTTGAGGAATCGACACCAACAACATTAAAACAATAACGATAGATAAGATGCCCCCCATCCATTTCTTCATATAATGCAATCCCCTTTTACAATTTTCTAAAATTAGGATAGCATAAAAACCACATATAAACATAAATGTCAACAAGACTAATAGGAAAACGGAGGTTAAAAATGGGTAAATAGAGGATTAGCTCAAACATAGAAAAAGTGGGAGCCGTGAGGCTCCCACTTTCCTTTTTAGCTTGATGTGCACATACTCCAGCCACACACAGGACATGTAATACAACCTGATTCATGGGATAGTTTTTCATTACCACAAACAGGACATACTGTTACTTCTCCACTATCTTCCTTTACAGGCACCAGTTTTTCTGTCATCTCTATCTCAAGCATAGGCATTGGTGCCATGCCAGAAATATCTTCTTCATCAAAGAAATCTCTTAGATAAGGATATCTGTGTACCAATCTATCTATCACCTTACGGGCATATGGGCTTGCGGGATATGGCTCATGATACTCCTTCTGGGTCTCTGCCACATACACCTGCATATCCAGACTACCATCTCTGTACACGGTTACACCCTTAGCACCAAGTCTTTCGGCAAGCACAAACGCCTTCTTCACATCGGCAACAGACACACTATTGGCCATATTGATAGTCTTAGAAATAGAATTTGTTATCCATTTCTGGAAGGTTGTTTGGGCTATAACATGGTCAGCCCAGTGTATATCCATGGCTGTAATAAATACCTCTTTCAGGTCTTCTGGTATATCTTCAAGGTCTTTGAGAGACCCACCAGCAGACGATATTTTCTCAAGAAGCACTTCATCAAACATGCCTCTCTTTCTCAATACTTCTTCAAAGACCTTGTTGGTGTAATAGTAGGTACCCACCGTTGTCACCTTCTTAAAGACCAGTGAGAACAGTGGCTCAATACCAGAAGAGGTATCAGAAATCATAGATACAGAACCCGTAGGGGGTGCTGTCGTATGGTCTACATTGCGTATACCATACTGTTTTATCTCTTCCGCAAGCTTATCCCACGGTAGCGTAGGCTCACCAGTATATACCCCGGCTACTGGCAGTTTACCTTCCTTATAATCTGTCTCTTCCCAGTAAGAGAAAGGTCCTCTCTCCTTGGCAAGCTCAAGGCTCTCCTCCATAGAATAGTATGTGAGATATTCAGCCAGTCTTTCCATAAACTTGTAGCCCTCTTCAGACGTATAAGGTATACCCAGTCTAAATAGAGCATTGGCAACTCCCATAATACCTACACCAATGTTGCGACCGGCCCTTGTGTGGTCTCTAATTTTGTCTAGAGGGAAATTATTGACATCTACGAAGTTGTCAAGAAGCCTTGCAGTTGTGCGTATAGTTTTAGCATATGCCTCCCAGTCAAAGTACGGTTTTTCCTCTTCATCATATCTTACAAATGCCTCGACATTGACAGAGGCAAGATTACAGGATTCATAGGGGTAAAGGAACTCTTCTCCACAAGGATTTGTGACTCTAATCTCCCCCAGCTTGTTTTTTCTGATGTTATACCTATTTCCGTTGTGGAAGTATAAAAATGCTGGGTCGCCCTTGGCCCATGCATACTCGGCCACTTTATCGAGAATTTCACGGGCTCTCATTTTCTGAAGTACAGCCTTATTTCTGGGGTTGATAAGGTCTATCTCCTCATCGGAGTAGACGGCTTCCCAGAAGTGCTCATCAGAACCAACGGAGAGGTTAAAAGTAGACAGGTAATTATCTCCCCTGTTTTTCTCTTTGGCCTTAATAAAGTCCATTACCTGTGGATGCCAATATTCCAGTATAGCCATACCTGCACCACGACGGACACCACCCTGAGAGATAACAGAGAGTACCCTATCGTAAAGCTCAAGGAATGATATAGGGCCAGAGGCAACACCAACAGTTCTTTTAACAATATCACCTTTTGGCCTTAACACGCTTAGGTTAATACCCACTCCACCACCCATCTGGGCTATAATGGCCATCTCCTTGGCAGTATCCATAATGGCATCAAGGGAGTCATCTGTTGAAACAGTAAAACATGCTGAGAGCATACCCAGTGGCCTACCGGCATTGACAAGGGCTGGTGTGTTAGGCATAAACTGCTGATGTGTCATTCCCTTGAAAAATTCACGCACTTTCTGTTTAGCCTTACCAAAGTACTTGCCACTTTCAAGCATAGACAAAACTTTAGAAAGAGGATACTTCATATGTCCGTCTTGTGCAAGCAGGTCATAGAGATACAGAAACCTCTCAAAGTGATATTTATTTAGCGGAAAGCCTTCATCTATCTTGTAAAGATTATCAAACTGCTCTGGCTCTTCCTGCCACTTCTTTCTATATTCTTCAACTTCAGCCTTCATTTTATCGGTGTACTTGTGGCCACCGTCTTTATCAAATATAGCACCATCGTATAGGATTTCTGGAATAGCACCGAGCACAGCCACACGGGTAAAGAGCCCGTCAACATCTTCAAGAAATCTATCAGGATCACTGGGATCCTTCCACAGATAACGGATTGTCAGTAACCTGACAGCATTGAGAGAAAATCTTTTTTCTGTAGGGGAAAGAGTATCTTTTTTCAGTAGTTTTTTCTTCTCTTCCCTAATCTGTCTCTTACGCTCTCTGTATAGAATAAAGGCCTTGGCAACATCAAACAGGCCCCTACGCATAAATGTCAGCTCAATAACATCTTGCACCTGCTCCACCTGAGGTGTACCACTGGGATATAGGTTCTCCAGTGTTTCAACAACCTCATCGACAATATCATCTACAAGGGTGGTAGAATACATACCCACCTCTTTGAGGGCACCACCAACAGCACGGACAATTCGACTACGGTCAAATGGCACCTGTCTTCCATCACGCTTTATAACATGGGTAATCAAAGCAAAGCCCTCCTTTCATGAAAAGGGTAAGTCCCTTTTCATGTTATCAGAGGACATCGTACATAGAAGTTCCAAAAATTTCAATTAATAGAGATAAGACCACAGGCACAATGAGATAAGGTTTGGTAGCATACAGACCTGACCAGAAAAACACAATAAAAGAAGTCAAATAAAAGGCCCATCTAATCATGACTATATCTTGAGGTACAACCTCTTTTGTAAAACCATATAGTTTTACAATAATTCCAATAAATAACATTAATCCCCATAGAACATAATACATAACAAGATATGGCACATACTTCAAGGCGAATATACCACTAAGCCACAAGATAGGATATGAAAGCCCCCACATAACATATATCCACCATGCTGGTTTTCTCATATTGGATAGAAATATATAAGAAAGTCCCACCACAAATCCGGCAAGAAACCAACCCCAGAAATTGTAAAGGGGAATACCCATAAAATCAGTAGATGGCTGTAAACCTTTTTTCCATACCCAGACACCAGCATGTGCCATAACGGGGTCGAGAGCTATATCAATGATAAGTGTAAAAAAGGCAGTGGCAAATGGATATAAAACAATTGACAGATTAGAGCGGCCTATAATTTGGATACTGGTAAAAATGATAATCGCCCAACCAGAGGGGATAGCCAGAGGCACACCAAATGGCATTAATAAAAATCCATGGTAATCATAGGCATGTATGTAATTAACACCGAGTACCTCCATAATAAGACCCAACAGGAAAATAGATACGATAAATGCCCAATAATCCCTGTATTGATACAACATATACAGAAACATAAAAATTAGAAGCAACTCAATAAAGATTGTCACAGCTTTCACCTCCAATCTCTATTTCATTTTACCTACAACATAATTTTCAAACATTCTTTAGAAATACCTCTTGACAATACAAAGAGTTTTATGCATAATGAATAGCCATATGCAGAATATGGTATATAGGTGTGAGGAGGTGATGCATATGCTAAGCATATACGATAGGCTGATAAAAACCCTCGTATATAAAGAGGATAAGAAGATACTACAAGGTGCAATGAATACAGCGGCATTAGGCGCCGTGGAAATGGGGCTGAGGTTCTAGCCTCAGCCCTCTACCAAATTAAGAAAGGAGGTGATACATATGAAAAGGACAGAAAAGATCTTTACAGTCAAACAGCAGCACAAAGAAGACAAGAACTACTTTACCGGTCTTCTGTTAGGAACACTGGAGCTTCTTGCAAAGACTGCATAAGCTCCCTCCCCTCTCCTCCGGCTCATTCTACTTTTATAAAATCTTCTACAATAGACCTCCACAGCTGGGCTGTCTTTGGAAAGTTGAACCCTCCGCCACCAAGTAGCACAACGGGAAACCCCCTCTTTCTGCTACACCGTGCGAGCACGGGAGCAACAGCATGATAGAACCGTTCTGTCAGGTTAATACCACTCATAGGATCATCTTTGTGTCCATCTACACCCATCTGTATTATGAGAAGTTCGGGCATAAACGAGGGTATGATGCGAGGAAATAATGGCACCAACCTCTGTATGACACTCTCTTCCGACTCACCGGGTTTTACAGGTATATTGATATTTCTATCGTCATTTTCATCTTCATAGCCCGACGTATAAGGATATTGGGTAGAAGGGTCTTGGTGGATAGAGATGGTAAACACATCGGGATCATCTTTAAATCCTTTCCATGTACCATCACCATGGTGGACATCCCAGTCTATAACCATAACCCTATTTAGCCCATGATGCTTTCTGGCATACTCTATGCCCACACCAATATCATTGAAAATACAAAATCCCTTTCCCCTCTCCCTCTCTGCATGGTGCCAACCACCACATACATTAACGGCTACACCACCATGTTCAAGGGCCTTATCAATGGCCGTAAGGGTAGCTCCAACAGACCACAAAGCCGGTTCATAAAGACCTGCTGTTGGAGTATCTATAGAGGCAGGGGCACCATGCTTTACAAGCCCCAGATACTCTGGGGTGTGGAACAAGAGTATCTCCTCATCGGTTGCCTTGCGTGGTGGCACTATCTCAATACCATCTATCTTGGCTATCTCCTCAGCCCCCCACTTGCACCTGATAGACCTCATAGGATGCCCTTCCCCAAAGTCGTAAGACAGTAGCTCGTCAGACCAAACAAGTGTTCCTTTCACAACACTCACCTCCTATTAGTAAATAAACCTCGTATCAAATTAGAAGCAAACCTAAAAAGAAACTATAGCGGCATATATCCCTATACCCGACACTGTTCCTTCATCTTCACGCTCCTAACCCCAAACAATTCAAGATCATATATAAAGCAATCCACAGTGCCAATGTATATCTATCCACTACTCTTTCCTCCAAATGAATAAAATGCATGCTTAACAGATTCTGATACAGGAATGGTGGCAAACGTTCTATCAAGTATCAAACGATAGGCATCTTCAGATATAAAATCCTCACTGTAGTGCCATGGAAGCTTTTTTAATCTCACAATTTCCTTGAGCACCTGATTGGAAATTGTATATGTACCCAGTTTTACACCGTGGATAACATTGCACTGCTCACATACAAGATAACCTTCATATGGCGTGTAGTACCACATCTCTTTTTCATCATATTCCTTACCGCATATACCACATGTGGCACCACTCATAAATACACGATAGCCCATAACCCCAATGTATTCCAGCAAGAACTTGGCAATAGCCGTTTTACCTGTCATTTTAGAGTGCAAAAACGATACCAATGTATCCCACTCAGCATATGATTCGCTATCCTTCATAACACTACTATCAACTAAAGTGGCAATCCCCATACGAAGAATAGGATATTTTCTGAGAAGTTTGGGGGGAAGAGTGTCTACCTGAGCTGCTGTCAGCACATACCTATCTCCTATGGGATAGAGTATCATCTCGCCACCTTCCAAGGGTTCAAACGATGCTCCCCATTTATGGGTGTCTTTCCTGGCACCACGAACAAGAACATCAATCTTTCCCAAATCAGATGTCAAGACAACAATATAAATAGCCTTTTCATCTCTGTGAAGCCTTTTATCAAGGATAATACCGTGAGTGGAAATATACTTACTCCTGGCCATAATAAAAAGGAGGGGACACCTCCCCTCCCATCAATATCCCTGTCCGTCGTCGGTCATATCGGCATCTTCACCGTGATACAGGGCTATATACTGCTCCATAATCTGCACCGTGCGAGATGTTCCCAGCCTATTGGCACCAGCTTCTATCATCTTCAGGGCAGCCTCTGCTGTGCGAATACCACCAGATGCCTTAACACCTTTATAAGGACCAACAACTTCTCTCAGCAACCTGACATCTTCCACAGTGGCTCCACCACCCAAGAAACCGGTAGATGTCTTTACAAAGTCGGCACCGGCTGCCATGGCTATAGCAGCGGCAACCTTCTTTTCATCTTCTGTGAGAAGGCCTGTTTCCAATATGACCTTGACAACAACGTCTCTCTCCTCTCCACCGGCAGCTCTGATAACCTCGGCAATATGCTTTTCTACCATGTAATAGTTCTTTTCCTTAAGATAGCCTATAGGAATAACCATATCTACCTCATCTACACCCATTTCTACAACCTTTTCTGTCTCATAGGCCTTCATAAGGGCTGTACCGGCACCTAGCGGAAAGTCAATAACGGCAACAACAGCAACCCCGGTATCTGTCTCCTCTTCTTCCTCGATGACCATGGGGAATTCATCGGCCACATTTTCTGGCTCAGGAATCTCCTCAATGTACTCTCCCTCAGGAATACCTGTGAGGTCACTAACCAGTTCCACAGCCAGTGGTACATGTATAGGATTGACACATACTCCGTAAAAACCATAATGGTATGCCTCTTCAACAAGCTTACGTACCTGTGCTGTTGTAGCCTCAGGCTTCAGAAGCGTATGGTCAAAAAACCTTGCAAATTCTGTAGGCTTAAGCATATTCTTTTCCTCCATGTTATAAACCTCCCTCTTTCCTCAATTTATTGGCATATATGTGTGCACTTCGTATTACCTTAGGTATTTTATACCCATCGGCCATAGACTTGATGATTTCTACAGCCCTTTCCGGAGATATGCGATAACCCGGTGAGATATAAACAGGTCCTCCCCTCTTCCCCAGCTTCACCTCATAACCCAGCACCATACCATCTTCAGGGTCTATAACCTTACCATCTACAACATTACCATACAGGAGCTTCTTGGCAAAACCTATGGTCTTCGTGTCAAAGATAAAGCCCATATGTGTGGCAATACCAACACGCAGTGGATGAATAATGCCCTGTCCATCAAAGATGATAAGATCGAGGTCTCCAGCAATATCCTTCAGAAGCTCATACAAAAGAGGTCCTTCTCTAAACACAAGGTATGTGGGAATATAAGGAAATACATATTTTCCACTGTAGCCATACCAATCAAGCATCTTAAGAGATGGATACTCAAACACAGTGCATGCGGCATATGCATAAGGGGAATACATATTGGCAGACACATCGACAACACCAAAGACAAATGTATCTTTTAGGGGAGGCTCATCGTCAAGAATGAGCCTCTCCCTGATATAACGCTGAACTTCTCTTGCCTGCTTAAGATTCTTTGGGTAGAGTAAATCCGAGATCGGTAAGGACACCGAGCTTTCCTCTCCAATCCTCTTTAACCTTCACCCACAGTTCAAGGTAGACCTTCTTACCCAAGATAAGCTCAAGCTCTTGTCTAGCCTGTGTACCTATCTCCTTAATACGCCTACCACCTTTGCCTATGATAATGGGCTTCTGGCTATCTTTTTCCACATATATAGTGGCATATATAACTACAATATCCCCCTTATCCTCTAGCTTGTCTATAATAACAGCCGTGCTGTGGGGCACCTCTTCATGGGTTAGATATAGTATCTTCTCTCTGATAATATCAGATATACGTATGGCAAGGTCTACATCGGTACCCATCTCTGGTGGGAAAAATAGCGGTCCCTCTGGAAGGTATTTTGCCAAGGTTTTCTCTAAAGCATCAATATTCCATCCTTTCAGTGCAGATACGGCCACAACATCACCAAACTCTGCAGGAAGACCTTCCACAAACGCAGATACAATATCGTCTACCTCGTTTCTATCAACAAGGTCTATCTTATTGACAACAAGTACACGGGGGACACTGAGAGACTGAAGATACTCGGCAATGTAAATATCACCCTTACCGGGTTTTCTTGTACTGGCATCAACAATCATGACATTGACATCCATATCTTTAGCATACTTCAGGGCCGTCTTTGTCATAATCTCACCCAGCTTGTGAAACGGTTTGTGAATGCCGGGCAAATCTACCATAATCAGTTGATAGTCCTCTGTCGTCTTCACACCTCTGATAACATAGCGCGTTGTCTGTGGTTTGGGAGAAACAATAGAAAGTTTCCAACCCAAGATTGTGTTCATAAGTGTGGATTTTCCACATTAGGTCTTCCGATAAAGCCGGCAAATCCCGACCTAAATCCTTCTTTTACCTCCACGGCTATACCTCCTAAGCATTTGTTTTATATGTATACATTACCAAAACATCCCACTATTTAGTCTCTATCATATCCTCAGAAAAGGCATATGGCAAAAGCTCCTGCATAGACTTCACATCAACACCATCTTTGTGGGGCAGAATAATCCACTCTACACCAAAGTCAAATAGTATCTGCCTACAGGCACCACAGGGTGGTGTAGCATTTCCTGTTGGTCCAACAATACATACGGCAACAAACTTTCTCACACCTTCAGATATACCTTTGTATATAGCCAACCGCTCGGCACAAATACCAAGATTCATCACCGGTGGCTCAACATTAGTACCGGTAAAAATACGGCCATCTTCTGCAAGCACGGCTGCTCCCACATGAAAGTGTGAAAATGGTGCATACGAATGTTTTTGGGCCTCACGGGCCTTCTCAATTAAAACAGGTATATATTCCTGCAGTGCATCTCTGGTCATAGTATCACCCCCATATGGAGAAAATTATAAATATCACTGCGATGGCAACCGCCCA
>Ga0256835_1000562_pt1 | contig 26730 bp, 25 predicted proteins | sample PIR30metaG_FD_185972 | JGI IMG/M metagenome (GOLD analysis project Ga0256835, IMG submission 185972) | Hydrothermal vent microbial communities from East Pacific Rise, Pacific Ocean - PIR-30 | ecosystem: Environmental > Aquatic > Marine > Hydrothermal vents | place: Pacific Ocean: East Pacific...
CATAAGGCAAGTCTATTTATGTCATATGCTCCGGAAATTCGGCGGTATTCGGGAGCGGCTGTACGAATGGATATGCAAAGCCGCCACCGGGAAGGGTGGCGGCCGACATGGTTAAGAAGCTCAAAGGCGCCGTGGACCTTCGTCGCCGTAGCGAATAAAGGCGGGGATTTCCAGATCATTGGGGTCAAAAACCGCGCTTCCGCCTTCGCTGCTGGCAGGCATTACCGTGGCCTCGGAGAATCCTGAAGCGATGAGCACTATTCGCATTTCATCGGCGGCGCGGTCGTCGTAGGTTATGCCATAGAGGACGTCTACGTCCTCGATGCCGGTGGCATCGCGGACGCGCTCGGCCACCTCGATGGCCTCGGCCAGGGTCAGGTCTTCCGAACCTACCACGTTGAGAAGAACATTGCGCGCTCCCTCGATGGTGCGGTCGAGCAGGGGAGAGTTAATGGCGGTCTGGGCGGCTTCCTGAACGCGGTTTTCGCCGCGACCGGCACCGATGCCCATGAGAACCTGACCGGCGCCGCTTAGCATGTTGCGCAGATCAGCGAAATCGACGTTGATCTCGCCAGGGGCGTTGATAACGTCAGAGATGCCCTTCACCCCGTGATAGAGGACCCGATCGGCCATTAGAAAAGCCTCGCGCAGGGCTATTTTTTTACTGTCGGCTGCGGCCAGCAGGCGGTCGTTATTGACCACCACCATGGCGTCCACGCGTTCCCGCAGGCGTTTTATGCCCTCCTCGGCAACGCGCCTGCGTTTTGGCCCTTCGAACTGGAAAGGTCGGGTTACCACGCCCAGTGTCAACGCGCCTATCTCGCGCGCTATTTCCGCCACGATGGGGGCGCTGCCCGTACCGGTGCCTCCTCCCATTCCCGCGGTGATGAAGACCAGGTCCGCCCCATCAAGCTGCTCGGCTATGAGGTCGCGAGTTTCCAGCGCCGCCTTTTCGCCGATCTCCGGGTTGGCGCCGGCTCCGAGGCCGCGGGTAAGCTTTTCCCCCATTTGTATGCGGGTGTCGGCAAGGGAGCGTGCAAGAACCTGCGCATCCGTGTTGGCGGCGATGAACTCGACGCCGTGGAGCCCGGATTCTATCATTCGGTTGACGGCGTTGTTGCCGGCTCCACCCAATCCAATAACTTTGATAGTTGCACCCTGCATACCCGCCTCCTAAAAGAAGTTTTCAAAGATCCCTTTGATTCTTTCCCAAATACCCGCGTCCTTTTCACGCTCATTCTCAGTGCGCGTTGTTTCGCTGCGCGCACTACGCACCGGCATGGAAGCGGGTTCGGTTTTACTGCCGTAATGGACCAGGCCAACTGCTGTGGCGTGTGCCGGCGAAGCGACCACGTCGGAAAGGCCCGAAAGCCCTTCCGGGCGACCCAGTCTTACGGGTAGGTGGAATTCCCGGTATGCGAGCTCCTCGACTCCTCTAAGCAAAGCGGAGCCACCGGTGAGGACCACCTTGTGTGCGGTCAATTCAAGCGGCCCCAGCTGTTCGTCTACCGCCCCCCGGGCCAGCAACAGGATTTCGCGCACCCGCGGGCGGATGTAGTGCGCCAGCTCGGGTGCGGGCACGTCACGAACATGGTTGCCATCTTGGTTGATTTCCAGCATCAGGTCTGGATCGGCCATTTCCACCAGCGCAGCGCCATACTTTTTCTTGATACGCTCCGCTTCTTCAAGCGGGATCTTTAACAGCTGAGCTATGTCTCCGGTTACCTGTTCGCCACCCAGAGGGATGACGGATGAATGGGCAAGCTGCCCGTTTTGGAATACCGCCACATCGGTGGTGCTGCCTCCTATATCCACGAGCATAACCGTGGCTTCCCGGTCTTCAGGAGTGAGCACTGCCAGGCCGGAAGCATAAGATTGCAGTACCAGGCTTTCGATGTGCAATCCGGCGGCTTCCACGGCGCGGCGCAGGTTGGTAAGCGGGCCGGTGGCGGCGGCCACCAGGTGAACGTCAACTTCCAGGCGCACTCCGGCCATACCAAGAGGGTCTTTAATGCCTTCTTGTCCGTCCACGCGATATTCAAGTGGAAGCGCATGGATGAGCTCGTAGTCCCCGTCAAAGGGATAGGCTTTGGCTTGCTCGATTGCCCTCTCGACATCGGCGGGGCCGATACTGTGGCCGCGGCGTATTGCTGCAAGGCCGTGGCTGGTAACGCTCTTGATATGGGGACCGGCGATACCGACATAAACGCGCTCCACCGGCACGCCGGCGACACGCTCAGCAAGTTTTACGCTGGCGCGGATAGCTTCGGTGGTTTTGTCCAGATTTACCACCGCGCCGCGTTTCATGCCCTGTGAGGGCACCGTACCCTCACCGATTACGTCGAGGATGCCGTCCTCGCTGAGTTCACCGATTACTGTGCAGACCTTTGTGGTCCCCACGTCCAGACCTACGATAATGCGATCGCTCATCGGCGGATGCTCACCCCCCAGGAGTAGATGGCCACGTCGCTGCCTCGTATAGAGCTCACATGCGGCAACCACATCCGCAGATATTCCAGGCTGCGGATCCAAAGGCGCCTTCCCCCCCAGTCTACGGTAAAACCTGCGGGATTATAGGTGATGTGTTCTGCTGCGGGGATCAACGCGGCCACTTGCAATGCTTCCATTGTGCGGTCTTCGCCGAAACCCTCGATCACGGGTCCGGAGGATTTCGCTCCGGGGAGGCGCGTACCGTCCACCGCCAGACCTACGGGTCCTTCCGACGTGTACAGGGTGGCGACGGGGACACGTTCACGTATTACAATCCGCAGGACTCCGATGCGGGGGCGTTCCATGCGCGCTTCCAGCACCCAAGGGCTGTCTCGCAAGGACCTGAGCTTGCGGTTTGTCGCCCACAGCCAGGGGTCGCCCGGGTAAATATCGGTGAGCGCCAAAATTTGGCCGCGATCGAGGTGCGAATTCCCATCTAGGTAGAGTTCTTCTATTGGCCAGATAACAAGGCTGGCAATGTAGAGAGTAACGCCCAGCAGCAGTACGAGTACAAGACGACTTATGGCAGCTCCCCCCATATCTCCCACTCTAACTCGAGATTCAATTCTTCCTGGACGTGTTTGACCAGCTTCCAGACGTCTTTGGCGCTGGCCCCGCCGGTGTTAATTATAAAATTGCCGTGTTCGTGGCTAATCATGGCCGACCCTGCACGCAACCCCTTGAAACCAGCTTCATCAATGAGGCGCCCCGCGGCGTCTCCGGGAGGATTCTTGAAGGCGCAGCCGGCGCTCTTGCGTTTGGGCTGACCCTTGCGGGCGGCGTCGACCCGGGACATCAATGTTGCAACATCTTTTTTTGAAGCTGGTATGAGGCGAAAGCGCACCCGCGTAACGATTGCCCCCGGGGGGAGGTGGCTGGTTCTATACTCGAGGCCCAGTTCTGCAGGGTCAAGGACGTGGAACAGCCCCGCGTGAAAAACCTCCACCGCCTCCAGTACGTCGGCTATTTCGCCATAGCGGGTTCCCGCGTTCATTCGTACCGCGCCCCCAACGCTGGCAGGTATGCCCAGCAGGGGTTCCAGGCCCGAAAGACCGGCCTGCAGTGCCTCCTGCACTAGAGCGGGGAGGAGTACACCCGCTCCGATCCAGGGGGTGAGGTGAGCTTCGTTGCCGTCCCTTACCCGGCCTAGCGAGCCCCGCGCATAGACGCCGCCCAGGCGGATGACGCGTTCGGGCACGCCGCGGTCGGACACAAGCAGGTTGGACCCGTTTCCCAGAACCCGGTAGGGAGCCGAAGTCGCCCTCTCGAGATCTTCGGGTGATTCCACCGTCCAGATCTCAGAGGGGCCTCCCACCGCCAGGGTGGTAAACTCCGCCAGGTTGCGCCTTTCCACCTTCATTTTTCACTCTCCGCCAGTTCACGGCCCAGTTTCCAAACGTCGCCCGCGCCCATGGTGATTATGAGGTCGCCAGGCCCGGCACTGGCCGCCAGCTCGCGCCGGGTCTCCTCCCAGGTGGCGAAGCGGGCGCGTTGGTGACCCAGTTCGCGCAGCCGGTTGGCTATGAGAGCGCCGCTTACGCCTTCAATCGGTTCCTCGCTGGCGGCGTAGACATCGAGCACCCACACTTCATCGGCGCCCAATAACGCTTCGGCGAAGCGGGGCCACATCTGGCGGGTGCGCAGGTAGCGGTGGGGCTGGAATACCACGCGTACTGTTCGTCCGGTACCCCGTGCGGCTGCCAGGGTTGCTTTTACTTCGGTGGGATGATGAGCGTAGTCGTCCACGATCCAGGCTCCGCGTAAGTGGCCGGTGGTTTCGAAGCGCCGCGCCGCGCCCCGGTAGCCGGAGAGGGCGTGTGCCGCCTCTCTGGGGGCGAGCCCCTCCAGGTGGGCGACAGCCATGGCGGCAACGGCGTTTTCCACGTTATGGCGGCCGGGTACGGTGAGCTCAACCTCGGCAACGGCATTGCCTCCCGCCAGCATGGTAAAGCGGCTGCTTTCCGCTTCGAGCCGCACGTTTTCTGCCCGGTAATAGCCGTGTTCCAGGCCGTAACCAATGCGATCGAGCCCCCGGGTGATAGTTTCCAGCTCGTCCCAGTCGGCGTTGTAGAGAACCGATCCCGCCCGTTCTGCATAGCGGCGGGCGGCGCTCCGAAGGCTCGCGTAGTCGGCGTGGTAGGTTTGCCTTGCGGTGCCCGCGGCCACGTGATCGTCCTCAAGATTGGTAAGTACGGCTAGATCCACCGCAACCTCGGCGAAGAGCGGGTCCGACTCATCCACCTCGGCAATTCTGTGAGTCCCATTACCCCAGCGGGCGTTACCGCCAAGGCTGGGCACCGCTGCGCCAACCAGAACCACCGGGTCGGCCCCCAGCTGGGTGAATATGTGGGCGATCATGGAGGTGGTGGTCGTTTTGCCGTGTGTCCCGCTAACGCCTATCGAGCGCCCGCGCTTCAGAATACCGGCCAGGACCTGCATTCGCGCTATCACGGGAATCCCGGCATCATGTGCCGCCCGCCGCTCTGGATGGTTTGCGGGAACCGCATTGGAGGCCACCAGCACGTCCACCCCCTTCAGGTGCGCGGCGTCATGTCCGTTGCGGACGTCAACACCCAGCTCGCTCAGACGCCGGGCCAGGTCGGAAAGGTGCGCATCGCACCCCGAAACCTTCCAGCCTTCACGATGAAGCACGTAGGCCAGGGCGCTAATGCCGACCCCCCCGATCCCCATGAAATGAATGTGTTTCAATCTGCCACCTCCAGCAACAGATGCGCCAGGCGGTCTGTGGCGCCGGCGGGGGAGAGCGCGGCGAGGTTTTCCCGTAGCCTCCTGCGCAGCTCGGGGCGGGACAGGAGTAGATCGAGTTCCTCAGCGATATCGCCGGGTCGGTCCTGGTCAGCGGCAAGAGCAGCCTCCCTGGTGTAGTAGAAACGGGCGTTTTTTTCTTGGGCTCCGCCGTCTATGCTGGCGGGTAGGGGAATGGTAAGAAGAGGGGTGGCGTGGAAAGCGGCTTCGGCCAGGGTGGTGGCGCCGGCGCGGGTGACTGCAGCATCGGCGGCGGACCAGCCTGCAACCGTGTCAATGAAAGATTCTGCCCGGTAATCGGAAAGGTTTTTCGTGGCCTTCCGGACTTCTTCCAGGCCGCGCTCTCCCGTTTGGTGGAGAACCTGCCAGTCCCCGAGCCAGGTTTGCAAGATATCGGGCAGCATGCGGTTGAGAGCGAGCGATCCCTGGCTCCCTCCCATGACCAGCAGCAAAGGGCGTTCCGGATCAAAACCCAGGGCTTCTTTTGCCAGGCGCGGATCGCGCCGCTCCTCCCGCACGGGCATTCCCGTGATGAGCGTCTTGTAGGTGAGTTTTTGGGGAAGCGACACATCCATGGCCAGGGCTATGCGGCGGGCTCGCGGGGCGAGCCAGCGGTTGGCCAGACCGAGGGTGGCATTTTGCTCCAGTATTACTACCGGAACCCCGGCGTTTTCGGCGGCAAAGGCCAGTGGAAAACCAGCAAAACCTCCGGTGCTCAAAATCACCCGGGGTCGCAGGCGCCCCAACAGTTCGCGGCCGGCCAGCAGGCCGCGAAGCGCCTTCCAGGCCTCGCGCGGTTGCAGGGTGTTGCGGTTGTACTTGCCTGCTGGCAGCGCGTAAAAAGGAACGCCCGTCTCCGGAACTATGCGGCTTTCCATTCCCCCTTCAGCGCCTACGTAACTCACGTCGTGGCCCAGCTCCCGCAGCCGCTGGGCCACCGCGAGAGCGGGGAAGATGTGCCCGCCACTGCCGCCGCCGGTCACTGCTATTTTCACGTCCCTACCTCCGGTAAGCCAATACTGCGGGAGCTGGCGTGAAGTATGCCGAAGGCCAGGCCTGCCGCCAGCAGTCCGCTGCCGCCCGCGCTGACCATGGGCATGGAGATACCGGTAACCGGCACTATTGCCATGGTGACCGCGATGTTCATGAGGGCCTGACCCGTCAGGTACCCGGTTAATCCCAGGGCCATCACGCTCAGCGCTCCCGTGCTGCGGGTGGCGATCTGCATACCTCGGGCAAACACCAAGCCGTAGGCTAGCAGGAGCATTACCGACCCAAACCATCCCGCGGCGTAGGTTATTACCGCAAATATCATGTCGTTCTGGCGCTCCGGCAGGTTGGTGGGCAGTTCGGCGCTGGGGCCGTGGCCCAGGACGCCCGCAGCCCTTAATACCAGACGTGCACGGGCCGGTTGATATATGGCGTTTTTTATGCGCTCGGCGTGTTCGTGGCTCCAGCGCTCGAGAAGGTCTGGATCCAGGTTCATCACCCGCCAGGCGTCCACCCGGTCGGTGATGTATTCGAACTTGTTAAGAAACGCGCCGTGAATACTGGCGACGATAAGCGTTACCAGCAGTCCGATGGCGATCAGGCGTCGAAAGGGCACACCGATTATTATCAATATGAATGCCGCTAGAAAGAGCAGGAACAGGGCTGTTCCCAGATCGGGCTCGATTGCTATCAGGCCCGCCGCGAGGCCGATGGCGACCACCGGGCCGATGATCGGGTAATCGGTTCCCCGGCGGCTGAAGAACGAGGCAAGATAAGCGACCAGCGCAATCTTCATGAACTCAGAAGGTTGTAGTGAAAATGAGCCCGTTTGGAACCAGCGGCGTACTTCTTCCTGTCCTGCGGGGCCGCGACCGAATACCAGGACTGCAATCAATGCGATGAGGCCTAGGGCATAGAGCCAGCGCGCCTGGGCGATTATCCAGCGCGGCGGAACCAGTGCGGCTACCAGGGTACCCGCGAAAGCGATCGCCAGTGTAGCGAGGTGTCTTCCCATCAAAGAGGGGGTGGCGGCGGCGATTCCCAGCACCGAGAAGCCCATAAGGAGCAGCTGGGCGAGGATCAGGATGCGGTCCACGCCTCACCCCCAACCTGTTTCAGAGCCTCGCGAAATGCGCGGCTGCGGTGCTTGTAGTCGGCGAACTGATCAAAAGAGGCGGCCAGGGGCGCGAGCAAAATGCTGGCTATACCCGGCGCGGCTAGGGCGGTTTCTAGGGCGCGCTCCAGGGCGCGCTGACCATCGGTTTCCTCGATGAGCACGGTGTCGGCAAGGGGCGCGAAAGCGCGAGCGAAGCGAGGCCCGTCGCGCCCTACGGCAAGAATCAGGGCTACTCGCTCGCGGACTGTGTCCTTGAGGGTGTCGAGGTCCGCCCCTTTGTCCTCGCCGCCAACAATCCAGGCTATGGGAGCGGGGGCGGTTCGTAGCGCGGCCAACACAGCTTCAGTGCGGGTGGCGATGGAGTCGTCCACGATCGCGATCTCGCCAACGCGACCGATTTCTTCGAAACGCCCGGGAACCGCCGGAAGTTGCATGGCGGCCCGTTCAAGCGCATCGTAGTCCGCCGGCCGCCCCAGCAGACGGGCGGCTTCAGTAGCGGCCCGGGCAGCGGCCCGGGCGTTGGTTTGGCGGGGCGTGGATGCACTTTCGAAGGGCACCCTTCGGGCGCGGGAGCCCATTGCCGCGGCGCGCACCAGCGGATCGGATGCGTTGAATACGAGTGCGTCTTCGGGGGTAAGGTTTTTCAGCAATCGCAGCTTGGCGGCGTGGTAGCGCTCCAAACTGCCATGGCGGTCCAGGTGGTCGGTTCCCAGATTGAGCAGAACCGCTACGCGCGGACGGAAGCGGTGTGTGCGCTCGAGCTGGAAGCTGGAGAGTTCGACCACCGCGGTTTCCAGCCCGGGGCGGTCTACAACCTCGACCAGGGGCGGGTCAATGTTGCCTGCGGCCGCCGCGGCTATTCCCATTTGCTGCAGGAGGCGGGTGGTGAAGATGGTGGTGGTTGTTTTCCCGGCGGTTCCGGTTACCCCCACCAGCGGTAGATCGGTTTCGCGCCAGGCCAGCTCGGCTTCACCGATTACCTCGGCGCCGCCGCGGGCCAGGGACTGCAGGCTGGGGAGCTCCAGGGACACACCGGGGGCCGCCACTACCAGGTTGAAGCGACCTGGTTCGGGCGGGCAGGAGTAGAATCCCAGTTTCCGAGCCGTCTCCACGTCTTCGTGGCGGGGGTGGTCGTCGTGAAAGCATGCGTTGCGTCCACGGCGCGCGAGGAAGCGCAGTACGCCGAGGCCGCTGCGGCCCAGTCCGTAAACCAGCGTCACACTCCTCCTCCCCAGAGGTGTGCGGCTAGCGCGGTGGCGACCGCCGTCACTACGATGAAGCGAAAAACGATCTTGGCCTCACCCCATCCAACCAGCTCGAAGTGGTGGTGCAGTGGTGCCATGCGCAGCACCCGGCGGCCGGTTCGCCGGAACCAGATTACCTGGACAATTACAGACAACACCTCGAGCACCGGAATGAGCGCCGCTAACGGCAGGTACCATGCTTTGCCGTCGAGGATAAATATTCCCGCCACCAGGGCGCCGAGTAACTGGCTGCCCGCATCGCCCATGAATATCCGTGCCTTTGGGGCGTTGTGCCAGAGGAAGCCGAGCAAGGAACCTACGAAAGCCTGGGCCAGCGTGAAGTGCAGGAAGGGAAGCAGGATGACGGCGGTCACGCCCGCCGCCAGCCCGTCCAGGCCATCGGTGAAATTGAAGGCGTTGGCCGCGCCTGCGACCGCGATAACTATGAGGGTGAAGTCCAGCGCGGTCCAGGGAGTGTAGCTCAGAGAACGCACCGCGTAGGCCGCGAACACGAGCGCCAGCAGCAACTGGGCGGCGAGTTTTTCACGAGCCCTGAGGGGGCGCCCGTATGTGCCGCCCAGGTCATCGGCCAGACCCAGCAGACCGTAGCCCGCCGCCAGCAAAAAGGCCGGAGCCATGCGATCGGAGCCGGCGGTGAAATAGAGCAATCCTGCCGCCGTGGTGAACGCCACCCCGCCCATGCTGGGTGTGCCATCCTTGCGCCTGTGACTTTCGGGACCGTCGGAGCGCACCTTCTTGCCCATGCCGATGCTGCGCATCAGGGCGGATTGCAAACCGACCATGAACCAGCTAAGAACGGCTGCTGCGGCTACCATGCCTTCTCCAGCTCCAGGGTCAGGTGTAGCGTTTGGCCTTCCTTGGTAACGAGCCAGACGCCGGCGCCGGCGCTGACCGCCAGGTCGCTGAAGTTGCCGGCATAAAACCCCATTTCGTAGCCCGCGGGGTCCAGGCGGTGAACGCCCGCCGGGGAAAGTAGATAGAGATCCGCTGCGGAGTCGGCGGCGAACCAGTCTAATGGCAGTTCTATTTCGCGTTCTGCGGGCCAGGCCAGGGCGTGCTCGCGCCCCAAAACCAGCACCTCATCGCCCACGGCGAGAACCCGCTCGTAGCTGCCGTCCGCCACAAGCTCGCGCTCGTGCCAGAGGCCCTCTTCGTTGACCCAGAACACCCCTTCGCCGGTACGGACCGCATCGGTGGCGGGCAGTGAAAGCCAGCCTCTTTCGGGGGTAAAGAATCCCTTTTCGAGCATCACGATCGGCTCGGGGCGTGCGTGAATCGCGCGGGCGCGCGAGGGTAGATCATGCACGCTTGCGAGCTCGCCGTCGCGGTAGGTCTGCCATACATAGGGATAAAGAACCTCGAGCCCGTCGGGGCCCGCGTCTACATCCAGCGGGGGGGCGGGTAGTGCAAAGCTGCCCGCCGGCGATTCGACCCAGCGGCCCTGCACCGAGCCTCCCGGGAATACCAGTACAGGTGATTCGTTCGATGTGCCGGCCGGGCGCGGCGCGCACGCCGCCAGCAAAATCAACAGAACAAGAAATGAACGGCTACGCACGTGCCACCTCCAGTAAGCGTTCCATCTCCAGGGCTCGCGACCCCTTGACCAGGATGCTCGACAGGCCGCGCGACCACCGCGGCAGGATTTCCGCGGCGGCGTCGACGTCGGTCGCGGGAATGGCGTTTTCCCATCCCGCCGCCATGGCCTCGGCAAACTCACCGATGAAGAGGGCTCTCTCCGCCACTTTGCTGATCCGTTTCGCGGCTTCCAGATGCAGATGTTCGGCTGCGGGGCCAAGCTCGCGCATCGTGCCCAGTATCACACCGCGGGGCCCCGGGCAGCGTTCAAGAACTTCCAGGGCTGCGGCTAGGGCTGTGGGACTGGCGTTGTAGGTATCGTTCAGCCAAAGGACGCCGTGTATGCGCAGGGGCTCGAGCCTCCCCGGAGCCGGCCCGGTTATTTCCAGCCGCTCTGCGACCGTGTGCACGTCCCCGTCCAGCAGCTCCGTTGCCGCCAGCGCCGCCAGCGCCGCCAGCGCCGCCCCCCGCCCCGGTGCCCGCAGCCTGATGGTGTGGCCGGAGTAGCGAAAACTGGAGCCTTCGCAGCCGAGTTCCAGATCCCTACCGCGAAATCGTGCATCTTCACCAAAGCCATAGGTATGGGTACCCGCGGGCAGGCCCCATTTTGCTGTATCGATGTGAGCCAGGCGCAAGGCGCTATGCTCCAATAGTTTCAACTTCTCGCGAGCAACGGTCGCCATGTCGCCCAGCCCTTCCAGGTGCACGGGCGCTATCGCTGTCAGCACCCCAAGATCAGGAGTGCTGAGTTCCAGGAGGTCGTCCATCTCGCCGGGATGGTCAATCCCCAGTTCCACCACCGCGCCGTCGGCGTCGGGGCTCAGGTGCCAGAAAAAGCGCGCCAGGGCCGGTGGGGTGTTCAGGTTGCCGGGCGTCGCCGGCCAGTCCAGCCCCCGGGATAGCGCCTCTTTGGTGGATGTTTTACCAACCGAGCCGCTGACCGCCACTACCGGGCCGGGGAATCCGGTACGTAGCCAGCGCCCCAGCAGCACCAAGGCGCGGTAGGGATCGTTTACCTGAATGCCGCGTCTGCGGTTCCGGGTGCCTATGACCAGCGCGGCTCCCTTGCTTAGCGCCTCATCCGCATAAGCTTCTCCATGCGTACGACTGCCGGGAAGCGCAACAAAGGCGGCTTCAGGGGCAACTGCGCGCGAGTCCCAGACGAGGTCACGGGCAGGGCGAGCTTCTTCTCCGGCGCTTACCGCCCGGACTGCCCGTGCAAGCAGTCTGGGGGAGAACTGGCGAGCATACGTCACATACACATCATACACAACTTACTCACCAGGACCGGATTCGTTTGAACCGGGAGAGACACCCCAGTACGACAGAGCATGGGCGGCTATCTCTTTGAATATGGGTGCAGCCACCTTCGAGCCGAATATGGAGGTTTGCGGGTCGTACAAGACTACCAGCACTGTAGCCTTGGGTTTTCCCGCAGGCACGAAACCGGCGTAGAGGGCGGCGTAGGTTTCCGAGCTTCTGTAGCCGTGACCGTTGGCTATCTGCGCGGTGCCCGTTTTTCCTCCCAGGGTGTATCCGGAAAGTCGCGCCCTGGAAGCGTTGTACTTGCTCAAGACGGCGCGCAGTTCACGGGCCACCTCAGGCCGGAAAACCCGTTCCGGGCGTGGCATGCCCAGCGGCTCGACGATGGAGGGGGGCACATACGAACCGTCGTTGGCGATGGCGTTGAAAGCGGCAGCCAGGTGAAGCGGTGTAATGGACAGTCCCTGTCCAAAGGAAAGATTGGCAAGCTCGACCTCGCCTATCCGTTCGGGCGACCGGTAGAGAGGCGCCCATACTCCAAAACCGGGCAACAGATCGGCGTCGTAGAGGTGCAGGCGCTCGTGATAGGCGGTCAGGGTGCGTGCTTCGATGCGTTCTGCAAAAGTGCTCATCCCCACGTTCGACGAATAGGCCAGCACCCCGGCCAGGGTGAGCTGTTTTGGATGGCCCACTACGTCACGAATGGTGCGATCCGCCACCTTGCGACGCATGGGGGTTTCTACGGTGTCGTTCATACGCGCTGCGCCTACCTCCAGCAGAATTGCGGCGGTAAGTGCCTTCATGGTTGACCCCGGTTCTATCAGCCGCTCGAAGGCATAGTTGGTGAGCCGGGGGTCCTCGGCGGGCGCACCCCGGGGCGCTCCGGGGTCGAAGGCGGGAGCGTTGGCAACTGCGAGCAGGCGGCCGGTTTCCGTTTCCATTACTATCGCGGTACCCCATTCGGCTCCGCTTGCCTCAACGCCTTTCCAGAGTGCCTCTTCGGCAAAGGTTTGCAATGCCGGGTCCAGCGTCAGGTATACGTCGCTAGCGCGACTGAGCCTGCCCTCCATGGCCCGTTCCACCCCGGCTTGGCCTGCCTCATGCTCACCGGTGGTGTTGATGTGGCCGCTCTCGCGGTCGCGCTTACCTTTTACATAACCGACTACCTGACCGGCGAGCGCCCCCATCGGGTAGATTCTCTCGCCATTTTGCAGGCTTATCGCTAGCGGTGTGCCGTCCGCGGCGAATATGGCTCCCCGGGGGGGGACTACCGGTTGTGGCCGGGCGGGTTCTGGCCAGCCTGCGCCGGGAAGGGGGGCGGTGCGCAAGATGCTGGCGAGCCCCATGACCAGCAGGGCTGCCCACGCTGCCATCAGGAATGTAAGTGCCCATACACGCTGTACGCTGGCGGCGTTCATTCGGCCCACCTGCCTTTGCTCATCGGCACCATTCCCCGCGACTCGGCCCAGCGGGCCACCGCTCTGTTGGAAAGGCGCGCTTCGTATTCGTCCAGCAGCCCGCTACGTTCACGTTCGAGCTGGGTGAAGCGAATTCGATAGTCGGCTACGCGGGCGCGCCTGTTTTGCGCCACGAGGCCGATTGCGCTTACGAGCAGCAGCATTACGAGGTATACGTAACCCCAACGCAAAGCGACCCGGCTCATATTCGTTCACCTGCCCTAAGTTTCGCGCTGCGGGCGCGAGGGTTGCGCGCGGCTTCTGCGGGTCCCGGCGCAACCGGTTTCTTGGTAAGCACCTGGAAACGAGGGTCGTTTCTCAGGAAGTGTTTGACGATGCGGTCTTCAAGCGAGTGGAAACTAATAACTACCAGCCGTCCGCCCGGTTCGAGTACCCGACCGGCCGCCTCCAGCAGGGCTTCGAGAGCCCCCAGTTCGTCGTTTACATATATGCGTAATGCCTGAAAGGTCTTGCGCGCGGGGTGCCCGGCCTTGCGAAAGCCCGTTGCCCGGCGCACGATATCGGTAAGCTGAGTCGTTGTCATGATGGGTTCCCGTTTACGCGCTTCAACAATCGCTTTGGCTATACGGCGGCTGGAGCGTTCCTCGCCCAGCCGCCAGATTAGGTCGGCCAGTTCTTCTTCTCCGAAGGTGTTCACAACGTCGGCGGCGGTGGGGCCATGGAGTCCCATACGCATGTCTAGGGGCCCCTCCAAGCGGTAGCTAAAACCACGGTCGGGGCTTTCGAAGTGATAACTGGATACCCCAAGGTCGGCGATGATGCCCCGTACGGACGGTATCCCCTGGGAATTGAGCACGGCTTCCAGATCGCGAAAGTTCGACCGGATGAACCGGATGGCAACTCCCCCGAGCCGCTCCGCGCGTTCGTGGGCATCCGGATCCTGGTCTATTGCCACCACCTGGCCGCCGCGCTCGATGATCCCCCGGGTATGACCGCCCCCACCGAAGGTGGCATCGACGTAAACCCCTCCGGGTTGGACGTTTAGGAGTTCGAGAGATTCGTGCAGGAGCACGGGTTCGTGTTTTGTGTCGGTCAAGGTCATCTCCGTTAGATCACGATGTCTCTTAACGATTCAGGAACGAACGGGGTTTCCCGGGTCTTTTCCAAGTGCTCGAAGAAGCGGCCCTCATCCCAGATTTCTATGCGGTCCATCACGCCGGTGATGACCGCGCGATCGGTGAGCCCTGCGAAGCGACGCAGAGTTGGGGGGATGAGCACCCTGCCCTGCCCGTCGAGCTTGGTCTTTTGGGCGGGAGCGTAATAAAAGCGCACGAAGTTGCGCGTTGCGGGGTCGGTTAGGGGAAGTCCTTCAAGGCGTTCTTCCAGTTTTGCCCAGTCGGCGAGGGTGATCACGTCTATACCTCCCTCGAATCCGCGAGTAAGCACCAATCCGTCCTTGAGATACTCGCGGAAAGGTACGGGGATAACCACGCGGCCCTTGCCATCAAGGCTGACTGGATGTTCACCGCTGGGGATCCTCTTGGCCATCCCGACCCTTTCAGGAGCCTGCGGCTGGATCTGAGCTCGGAACGGGGCTTGACAAGCTCGCCGTCAGGCTACCGAGGCTAAGTTTACCACGAATTTCCCCCAAGTCACCACGATTTACCACAAAACACCACATATACCCACCAATCAGGGTGCCAATGTACATGTAACCGGACCAGGAAACTGGATGTCTGCGTTATAGTCCGGGTGCGCTGTCGGATTCTGGTTGTGTATATGCTGGTTGCGTTACAGTTGATTTGCATGGGGCTATTGGCCGGGGTAGTTATCGTCATGAACGGTGATTATGCGTGTGTTTGTGCATTATGCAAAGACGCGGCGGCGTGATAACCGGGTAATATTCACTGATTGGACGAGCGGTCTTGTTTTTCGCTACTGCTGGCCGGGCTCTTGCTGCCCGAAAAATACAGACTTCCTGGCTGTAATTTGCTTAAGGCTGCGGCCTCCAGCGAAGGTTTTTCCCGTCAGGGCTGTAAAAATCGTGTTAAAAGGCTCTGGAGAACTCCCCCAATATCGCATGCATAGAGAATTATGTATATAAACGGTACTATATTACGTATAAGGAAAACTATCCAGGAAACGCGGACTAAAAAACCCCCGGCGGTTGCCGGGGGGCGGGAAGGGATGTAAGCCGGGTTCTGTCATGCGCAGTCATCTATCTGGGACCGGCGTCGCCGCCGGCCTCGTGCGGCCAACCCGCAGGTGCGATCGGGCCGGGTCAGCCCTTCCTGCCTAGCAGGCCTTGCACCGGGTGGGGTTTACCGAGCCGCCCCGGTTTCCCGGAACGCTGGTGGGCTCTTACCCCACCGTTTCACCCTTGCCTCCATGACCTCCCATTAGGGAGCGGATCGGCGGTTTGCTTTCTGTGGCACTTTCCGTCGCCTTACGGCGCCCAGGCGTTACCTGGCACCCTGCCCTCCGGTGCCCGGACTTTCCTCACCCCGCTAAGGGGTGCGACCGCGCTCCCTTCCCGCACTCTCATTTTAGCGTTTTTCAGTGTAGGTGTCATCTTCGTATCGCCGGTTTGCACCTCCGCAGGCATGCCGGCGCGCAGCGTGCGCATGGTAGCCGGTGCCATGCTTAACGCGCAGATGGTGATTTGCAGCTTGTAGAAAGTAATATATGCAAACATTTCGCAGTGCGCATCACCGGTCACTCGGCAAATGCCTGGTCGTGATTAGGGGATATAGAAGAGGTGCCTGGCACCCAGCGCGTAGTAGAACAGGTCTGTGGCCCGTAGCTCATAGCCTGTAAAAACGCTTCAGCCCATAGTTCGTAACGATCTGACCTGTGGCTCGTGGCTTGTGGTGGCTAATCAACGACAACCCAATCTCGGCTTCCCGCCCGGCATGGACCCCGGATCTCCCTCGGCCTTCGGCCTCGGTCGCCCGGGGATACGGACAAAAGCAGGAAGTAGGGGGTGGGGTGGGGTGGGGGAAGGTAGGTTTTTTTGAAAAACGACGCAAAAACAAACCGAGGGCTGCTTGGTAGGTGATAAAAACGGTGTTTCCTGCGTCCCGCTCCCTACATCCCACATCCAGCATTTCGTGTCCCCGGCCAAGCGGCCCTTGTGGCCGCGCGAGACCGGGCCTGCCCCGGACCTGATCCGGGGGCCCATGCCGCGTCATTGCTCCACGGTTCGGTCTCCGCGAAAGCAAACTCCCTCCCCTGGGGGAGGGCCGGGGTAGGGATTGTTGGCGATGCGAAAAGCCAAGCGACCGACATTCGATTCGGCCGTTCCTGCAATCTTAAATACCGTGTCCCCGGACGAGTGAGCTACCAGCGAACGAGATCCGGGGGCCCATGCCGCGTCATTACTCCACGGTTGCGTTTACGGCTCCGTCACCGATCATGTTTGCTAACCAAAGGCTTGATTCGTAGCAACCTGATCCCGGCTGCTTGTACAGCATGGACCCCGGGTCTCGCCCGCTACGCGGGTTCGCCCGGGGGGATACGGATGAAAGGAGGCTTGTGGTCTGTAGCTTGTGGCATGTGGTGGGGCAATCAACGGCAACGAAACGCTGGCTTACCGCCCGGCATGGACCCCGGATCCCGGCAACCTTCGGTTGCCCCGTCCGGGGATACGCCTTTGGGCTGGCAGATGAAGAAGCAGCCTGTGTCCCCGACCAAGGGCACGAAGTGCCCGCGAGACCGGGCTTGCTCCGGACCTGATCCGGGGGTCCATGCCGCGCCAGGACGCCACGATTCGGTCGTCATGAACCCCCCACGGGAGGGTCGTGGAAAGGGTTGTTGGCGCAACACAAACCAAATGTCAATCGCCAATGCATGGTCAGCCCACATCCCACCGGTCTGCGGCCGCCTCCCTCTAGGGGGAAGCTTTAAATAACAGCTAAGCTCCGTCACCCTGGCCAAAGCCGGGGGCCCGGGGCGGATCACCAGGCCGTGACCGGTTTCTTCTGCCCCAAAACTTCCTCCCCTTTTCAGGGGATGTTTGCTGCTTGCCGGAACCGGGCTACCTTGGCGTCAAGCACCGCGAGGCAGGCCATTGCTTCTTTATCCGGGGAAAGAAATGGATGCGAGGAGTCTGCTGGCATCTGATTGGAAACCTTGCCGCAGGCAGGTAGTGGAGAGGGAGGATGTATGCGGGCAACCGGCTCGCAGTGTGCGATGCAGGCGTAGTCTTTAGTCATGGACGGACTTGCAGGCGCTGTGTTTTGGGGTGGCGTGGGAGGGTTGTTTGCCTGGCGGATAAACCTGCCCGGAGGAGCGGTGGTGGGGGCAATGCTGGCTACGGCCGTTTACAACTTATTACAACCGGCGCGGGTGGCAATGCCCGGGTGGCTCGAGGTGCTAATCCAGATCTCCGTGGGGGTAATGATCGGGTTGAGTGCCGACAGGTCGCTGCTACCGCTGTTGCGCACGGTGTTGCCGCTGGCCTTGCTAGGGGCCATAGGATTCTTGCTTTTTGGCTTCTCGATGGCGGCGTTGGCGGTGAGGATGGGGTGGCTGGACGCTGCTACCGCGTTGTTCGGCTTCACGCCTGGGGGAATCAGCGTGATGAGTTTGGTGGCCGCCGAGGAAGGGGGCAGACCCGCCGTGGTGGCTACTATGCATTTTGTGAGGGTGGTGACCATTTTGCTGGCGGCGCCTCTGGTGGTGCGACTGTGGTTGCATATCAGGGGTTGCCAGTAAGGAAGCCGTGAGAAGCCAGCCAGGGGCGCGCATAGAACAGCGTCAGGGCGGTGGAGGCGTCTTCGATCTCGCCCCGATCGAGCAGTTCGTATACTTCGTTCAGGGGCATTTCCAGAGGCTCGATGAGCTCGCCGCCTTCCAGCTCCGGGGTGTTGACGATGCGTACGTTTATAGCGAGGAAGGGGTGAAAAACGGCTGCGTTGAACGACGGTTGCGGGTAAAAAGCCGGAAAGCTCACCAACTGGTCGGCGGCCGCGCCCACTTCCTCCATGAGCTCGCGACGCACGGCCTCCTCCAGCGCTTCTCCGGGGTCGACCTTGCCAGCGGGGACCTCGATCAACCTGCGCCTTGTAGGATGGCGGTATTGCCGGATCATCACCGCGGTGTGTTCGTCGGTTACCGGGAGCACGAAGACCACCCGCACCTTTCGCGGCTGGTAGTAATAATCCAGTAGAGCCCCGGTGTGCGAGAGCAGGCGTTCGTGGACAATGCGAACGGGTTCGTCGGCGAGTATGCGCGTTTCCAAAATTTTCCACGGTGCATCGTCCACAGTCGTGCCCCCTTGCGAGTAGTTTATGAAAAAACGGGCCGTGGTGGCGGCCCGTAGATGAAATGCAGAATTACTTTTGTGCCAGCAGGTCGCGGATTTCCGTGAGCAGTTTCTCTTCCGCCGAGGGCTCGGGCGGCGGTGGCGGGGCTTCTTCTTCTTTTCTGCGCATGTTATTCACTGCTTTGACGACCACGAAGATGGCAAACGCGATGATGATGAATGACACCACTTCGTTGATGAACACTCCCCAGGGCCAGATCACCGCACCGGCCTCTTTCGCGGCTTCTATGGTGGGGTAGGGTCCGGGCTGGCTACCGCTCTTTAGCACCACGAACAGGTTGGAGAAGTCGCGGCCGCCCATTAGCAGGCCGATGGGGGGCATGAGAATGTTCGCCACGAAAGACTTAACCACCGCGCCAAAGGCGGCGCCGATGACGATGCCGATAGCCATGTCGAGCACGTTTCCGCGCATGATAAATTCTTTGAACTCTTTGATCACGGTTGCACCTCCGCGTTGCGCCATCAAACTTCCCGGTTCTGTTTTGGCTGCATGACCGGGATGTCTGGCGTGTGCATATTTATCATAAACTAACGCTGTCAAACTGCGGTAAGTAATCGACCCCCGCCAGTACGGGCCGGGGGTCGTGACCGACGGAATCCGGAGCTACATGTGATCGATCAGGGCCTGGCCGAACTCGCTGCACTTGAGCAGCTTCGCGTCGCGACCCTCGGCCACCATGAGCCGGTGGAAGTCGTAGGTTACCAGGCCGGCTTTGATGGTTTCCGACATGGCCTTGATAATCAGGTCTGCGGCTTCGTCCCAGCCCATGTAGCGCAGCATCATTTCGCCGGAGAGTATGACCGAGCTGGGGTTGACCTTGTCCTGGCCGGCGTATTTTGGCGCCGTGCCGTGGGTGGCCTCGAAGATCGCCTTGCCAGTCTGGTAATTGATGTTGGCCCCCGGGGCGATGCCGATACCACCCACCTCGGCCGCCAGGGCGTCGGACAGATAGTCGCCGTTGAGATTCAGGGTGGCGATTACCGAGTACTCGGCGGGCCGGGTAAGGATTTGTTGCAGCATGGCGTCGGCGATGACGTCCTTGATGATGATTTCCTTGCCTGTGCGCGGGTTCTTCATCACGTGCCAGGGGCCGCCGTCGAGCGGTTGGGCGCCGAACTTTTCGCGGGCCACTTCGTAGCCCCAGTCGCGGAAAGCGCCTTCAGTGAACTTCATGATGTTGCCCTTGTGGACCAGGGTGACGCTGGGCAGGTCCTGCTCGATGGCGTAATTTATGGCGGCTTCCACGAGGCGCTTGGTGCCCTCGGCGCTGACCGGTTTGAGGCCCAGGCCGGCGGTGTCGGGGAAGCGAATCTTCGCGTATGACTCGGGGAATTCACTCTTGAGCCACTCGAGGATCTTCTTTACCTCGTCAGAGCCCGCGGGCCATTCTATGCCTGCGTAGATGTCCTCGGTGTTCTCGCGATAGATGATCATATTGACCAGCTCGGGGTGCTTGACCGGGCTGGGCACTCCCTCGAAGTAGCGCACCGGGCGCACGCAGGCGTACAGGTCCAGCTTTTGGCGCAGGGCGACGTTGATGGAGCGTATCCCTCCGCCTACCGGCGTGGTAAGCGGTCCCTTTATGGCCACAAGGTATTCGTTGATGGCGTCCAGGGTTTCGTGGGGCAGCCATACCGGCTCTCCGTAGACCTCGTTAGCCTTTTCGCCGGCGTATACCTCCATCCAGGCAATTTTTCGCTTGCCGCCGTATGCTTTTGCAACCGCCGCATCCAGCACCGGTTGCGAGGCGTTCCAGATATCCGGTCCCGTGCCATCGCCTTCGATAAAGGCGATGACCGGCTGGTCGGGCACCTGCAGCTTGCCGTTCTTGATGGTGATCTTTTCGCCCCAGTCCGGGACCTTGATTTTTTGATAAGCCATGCCAAACCTCCGTTATTAAGGATAGCAAGAGCCAGCGGGATGCGGGGCCCTACCCGTCGGTGATCTCGGCGAATCCTTTTGCGTTGTACAAAAAATGAGCGAGGATACCCGGTACCAAACTTCCGCTTGCCAGATAGAGTCCGCCGAAGATGAGCCCTGCGGTAAACGCCCATACAGCGTATAGTTTTCCGGCGCGTCCCGGGGCGGGGTGTCCGAGCGCGAAGAGTGCGGCTTGGACGAATAACCCTGCCGCGGGGCCAAACGCATGGGCTGTGGCGTTGAGTATGCCGCCGCGAAAGAACAGTTCTTCCCCCAATGCACTCAGGAAGGCCAGCAACAGCGCCGTATTGTGCCCGACGCCGGCTTGCCGGAGCGCATGCCCCAGGTTTTTGGTGAGCCGGTCGAGATCGTGGTAGGCGGAGGGGGCGAGCCATTTGAAGAGGCGCTCGAGCAACAACAGGGCTGCGTAGCCTGCGAGGAAATATGCCGTGTCGTGCCAGGGTCTGGCTTCCTGGAAGAATACATATCCGGCAAGCCGCATCCAGAGTGCGCCAAGGAGGATGAGCCCGAGCTCCAGCGCGAAGAGGAAGAAAATGGGGGATGCGACCATCGGGGAGCATTGTACGCCTTGCTTCTGGCGGCTTTTCGTCGTAGAGCGCCGGGTTTGCCCGCGTCCGCGGCCGGATAAGGGCGTTGATATGCTCGAAGCCAGCCGCGGGAGTAAGGAAAAGTTGACGCTTTTCCCGGCAGGCTCTAAAATGACGTTTGCTGAGCGTGGTGAGCGTAGCTCAGCTGGTTAGAGCACCGGTCTGTGGAACCGGGGGTCGTGGGTTCAAGTCCCATCGCTCACCCCATAAGAAATACCACCCCGCCCGGGGTGGTATTCTCTAAGCGGGCGGCCCAACCGCCCATGCGAGGATGGCGGAACTGGTAGACGCGCCAGACTTAGGATCTGGTGGCTTATGCCGTGGGGGTTCAAGTCCCCCTCCTCGCACCAGATGGTTGGGCCGCCGCACCCTTGGGAGCAAGGAGCATATATGGCAGAGATACTGGAACAAACGGGTGCGGGCGCCACCGTTCGTATCGAGGTGCCACCCGAACAGGTGGAGAAAACCACCAAAGAGTTGCTGGACGCCTATCGCCGCCAGCTCAAGATTCCCGGCTTTCGCCCAGGTAGAGCGCCAGACAAGGTAATTCTGGCCCGGGTGGGCAAGGACGCATTTTGGGACGAGGTGCGCGAGAGGCTGATCGAGTCCAGTTATCCGGAGGCCGTGCGTGAGCTGGGGCTCGATGCAATCGCCGCCCGCTTGGTGGAAGGGCGTGAACCGCCGCCTCCCGGTGCTCCGTACGCGTACACCGTGGAAGTGGAGTTGTACCCCGCCGTCGAACTGCCGGACTGGAAGAACCTTGAGCTGGAAGTCGAACGGCCCCCGGTGAGTGAGGCAATGGTGGAGGATGCGATCGAAGACCTGCGCCGTCGCTATGCTGAGGTACAGACGGTGGAGCGTGAGGTGCAGGAGGGGGACCATGTGGTGGTAGAGGTGGATGACGGTTCACGCTTCCCGATAGAGTTAGACCGCGCCGAGCCGCACGTGCGCGAGGAGCTCTTGGGGAAGAAGGCCGGAGACAGCTTCGAGATTCCGGTGATGAGCGAAGAGGGCGAGGTGGTACGCCAGGTGCCCACCAGCCTGCTCGAGGTCAAGGAGGTAAGGCTGCCCGAGGTGGACGAGGAGTTCGCCAAGACGCTGGAAGCCGAGAGTCTTGACGACCTGCGCGAAAAAGTGCGCGCGAGTCTCGAGGCCGCCGCCGAGCGGGACTATTTGGAGGCGCGTAAACGGGCTTTGCTGGAGCGTCTTGCAGAATCTCTGGAGGTGGAAATTCCCCCTTCGATGATTCACGACGAGGAAAGGTCCGTGCTGCGAGATATGGAAGATGACCTCCAGCGCCAGGGGATTCCATTGCAAGATTATCTCAAGGGCCTCGAGCGGGAGGGAAAGATCGAGGAATTCAAGTCCGACCTGCGCCGACAGGCTGAGATGAGGGTGCGCAGGGGTTTGGTGCTCGAGAAGCTGGCCGAGGAGCTGGGAACCCAGGTCACGGACGAGGAGTGGGATGCCTACCTGAAGGGCTACGCCGAGCGTTACGGGCTAAAAGTACCCGAATTCAAGCAGGCGGTTGGCGACGAATCCCTGGAAAATCTGAAACTTCGTTTGCAGCGGGACAAGGCCCTGAGCGAAGCTGCGGCGCAGCTGGCATAGACCCGACCGCGCCGGGAGCGGGCCCGTGGGCCCGCTCTTCTCATCAACGGGGGTAGAATGGAGTCGGTTATGATAGTACCGTACGTCATCGAACAAACAGCGCGCGGCGAGCGTGTGTACGACATTTACTCGCGGTTGCTGAAGGACCGCATTATTTTCCTGGGTACCCCCATCGACAGTCAGGTGGCGAACACCATTGTGGCGCAGATGCTCTTTTTGGAGGCTCAGAATCCCAATCAGGAGATAAAACTCTACATAAACTCGCCAGGCGGCGATGTCTACGCAGGTTTGGCCGTTTACGACACCATGCAGTATGTAAAGAGCCCCGTGGCCACGATAGTCGTGGGCATGGCGGCGAGCATGGCGGCCTTTCTGCTGGCTGCGGGCGAGCCGGGCCAGCGCTACGCACTTCCCCACGCGCGAATCATGATTCACCAGCCCTGGGGCGGTGCCCAGGGACAGGCTACCGACATCGCGATCCAGGCCGAGCAGATTCTCAAGTCTAAGAAGCTGTTGAACGAGCTTCTGGCCCGCCACACGGGGCAGGACGTGGCGAAGGTAGAGTCTGACAGCGATCGCGATTTCTGGATGACAGCCGAAGAGGCCAGGGAATATGGCCTCGTTGATCAGGTGATTGTCCGTGAAGACTCCTGAACCTGCATGTTCGTTTTGCGGGAAGACGGCCCGCGACGGCGCTCGCTTGTTCGAAGCGCCCGTGGATGACGTCTACATCTGTAGCGACTGCGTCGAGCTGGCACACGAGATGATGGTGCGGCAGACCCCCGCCTTTGCGACGGGGCTGGACGATCTGCGCCGGCCGGCTGAGATCAAGGCTTTCCTGGACGATTACGTCATCGGCCAGGAGGAGGCCAAGAAGGTGCTGGCGGTGGCAGTGTATAACCACTACAAACGGTTACGCCACCCCGACGCCGAGTTGGGCAAGTCGAACGTGCTCCTGATCGGTCCTACGGGTACGGGCAAGACTCTGCTGGCGGAAACCCTGGCGCGTCAGCTGAATGTGCCCTTTGCAATCGCCGATGCAACCACTCTTACCGAGGCCGGTTACGTGGGTGACGATGTCGAGAACGTACTGGTGCGCCTGCTGCAGGCTGCCGATTACAATGTCGAAGCGGCCGAGCGCGGCATCATTTACATCGACGAAATAGACAAGGTGGCGAGAAAATCGGAAGGTCCTTCCATTACCCGCGACGTTTCCGGAGAGGGCGTGCAGCAGGCGCTCTTGAAAATCATCGAGGGTACCGTTGCCAGCGTTCCCCCGCAGGGCGGCCGAAAGCATCCGCACCAGGAAACGATTCCAATCAATACCCGAAACATTCTCTTCATTCTCGGCGGGGCTTTTGATGGCCTCGATGCCATAATCAAGGCGCGCACCGACCGGACGCCCATAGGTTTTCGGGCGCAGAGCCAGGAGGAGGGAATTCCAGAGGTAATTCCCGAGGATCTGGTCAAGTATGGTTTGATACCCGAGTTCGTTGGCCGGGTGCCGGTGATAGTGCAGCTACACGAACTTTCCGAAGACGACCTGGTGCGTATTCTTACCGAGCCCCGGAACGCCCTGGTGCGTCAGTACCGCACACTTTTTGATTTGGAGGGCGTGAAGCTCGATATAACCGAATCCGCGCTACGCGAGGTGGCGCGGCGGGCTCTGGAGCGTGGCACCGGGGCCCGCGGACTGCGCTCGGTGATAGAGCGGGCAATGGTGGATCTGATGTACGAGGTTCCCGCCAGCGAAGTGCAGGAAATCCGTTTTGACGCACCCCACCTGGACGATCCCCTGGAAGCGCTGCGCGAAGCGCGGCTGCGCCAAGCGAGCTGAAAAACATGGAAAACACAATTTTGGAACTGCCAGTAATACCTTTACGCAACACCGTGATCCTTCCTCACGCGACCTCGCCGGTAGACGTGGGCCGGCCGCGCTCAAAAGCGGCGGTCGAAAGCGCGAGCGAGGGTGACCGCTACGTTTTCCTGGTCACCCAGAAGGCGCCGGAGGTGGATGAGCCGGGTCCCGAGGACCTTTACGATACCGGCGTGCTGGCTGCGGTTAAGCAGGTTATGCGATTGCCCGATGGCACGCTGCAGGTAGTCGTCGAAACGAAGGCCAGAGCCCGGCTGTTTGCCTATGGTGAGGAGCAGGCTTACGTATCCGCGGCCGGTGAGCTGATAGAGGATCCGCCAGGTTACGACGAGGCACTGGTGCGGGTGCTCATGCGCGAGCTGAAAGAAGCCTTCGAGCGCTATGTCGATACCCACAAGGGCTTGCGCCTAGACCGCTACAAGGTCGAGGCGGTATTGGGAATGGTGGACCCGGCCCGCCTTCCCGACGTGGCCGCCGGTTACGCCACCTGGAGCGTAGAGGATAAGATGGCGGTTCTCGAAACCGTGGGCATCGAGAACCGGCTCAAGAAGGTGCTGGCCCTTTTTCTGCGTGACCTCGAGCGCTTCGCCCTCGACTCCAAGATCGCTGCCCGGGTCAAGGAGCAGATGGACGCCAACCAGCGGGAGTACTACCTGCGCGAGCAGATGAAGGCGATCCAGAAGGAGCTCGGCGGCGAGGACGCCGCGGGGGAGATGCTCGAGCTGCGCGAGCGCATCGAGGCCAGCGGTATGCCCGACGAGGTCAAGGAGAAGGCATTCAAGGAGCTCGCCCGGCTCGAGCGCATGCAACCCGGCAGCCCCGAGGCTACCGTTGCCCGCACTTACCTGGACTGGCTGCTGGACGTTCCCTGGACCGAAGCTTCGGGCGACGCGATAGACATCCAGCGCACCCGCGCGATACTCGATGAGGACCACTACGGACTGGATGAGGTCAAGGAACGCATTCTCGAGTTCCTGGCGGTGCGCCAGCTGGCCGAGTCGGATGAGGGGTACAAGGGTCCGATACTTTGTTTGGTGGGCCCGCCCGGCGTGGGCAAAACCTCGCTGGGTCGTTCTGTGGCCCGCAGCATGAGTCGCAAGTTCGTCCGTATCAGCCTGGGCGGGGTGCGGGACGAGGCCGAGATTCGCGGCCACCGGCGCACCTACATCGGCGCGCTGCCCGGCAAGATCATCCAGGCGATGAAGAACGCCGGGGTGGTCAACCCGGTCTTCCTGCTCGACGAGATCGACAAGATGGCTTCCGACTGGCGCGGAGACCCGGCCAGCGCCATGCTCGAGGTGCTCGACCCGGAGCAGAACAAGACGTTTACCGACCACTACCTCGACGTGCCCTACGACCTCAGCCGAGTCTTCTTCATCACCACCGCCAACAGTCTTTCCACCATTCCCGGGCCGCTGCGCGACCGGATGGAGATCATCGAAATCCCCGGCTACACCGCGCTTGAAAAGGAGCAGATTGCCAAGGGCTTCCTCTGGCCGCGGCAGCTGGAAGCCGGTCGCATGCAAGACCGCCTGACTATCGAGGACGCCGCCATTCGCCGCGTCATCCACGAGTACACCCGCGAGGCCGGCGTGCGCGAGCTTGAGCGGCAGCTGGCCAAGCTGGTCCGCCGCGCCGCCAAGCGTTATATCGAAGAACCCTGGGAGGGCGAGCGGACGATAACCGAAGCCGATCTGCCCGACTATCTGGGCGTGCCCAAGTACCGCCCCGACAAGCGGGAAGAAGCGCCGCAGGTGGGCGCGGCTCAGGGCCTGGCCTGGACGCCGGTCGGCGGCGTGCTGCTGACCGTCGAGGCGCTGGCGGTGCCCGGCAAGGGCAACCTCAAGCTCACCGGCAACCTGGGCGATGTGATGAAGGAGTCAGCCCAGGCGGCGCTCAGCTACCTGCGCTCGACCGCCTCCCGCTGGGGCCTGCCTCCCGAATTCCATACCCAGTGGGACCTGCACGTACACGTACCCGAAGGCGCCACCCCCAAAGACGGCCCCTCCGCCGGCATCACCATTGCCGTGGCCATCGCCTCGGCCCTCACCGGCCGCCCCGCACGGATGGACTGGGCGATGACCGGCGAAATAACTTTGCGCGGCAAAGTGCTGGCTATCGGCGGCCTCAAGGAGAAGCTGCTGGCCGCTCACCAGTCGGGCATTCGCCAGGTGATCCTGCCAGCCGAAAACGAGCCGCAACTTGCCGAGGTGCCCGAAGAGGTGCTGCGCGACCTGGAAGTCAAGCTGGTTGAGCAGGTGGAGGACGTGCTGGAAACGGTGCTCATGCCCGTTTCCGACCCGACGCCGCCGGGTGACAAGCCGTCGCTGCGGCCGGAGGCGTGAGGTTGATATGTAGTGCATGGTGCGTTGTTCGTGGTACGTAGTTCGTAGTACATAGTAACGGCAAGGCTTGTGGCAAGTAGCCTGTGGCCTGTGGTGGGGTCGTTAACGGCAGCTCAATCTCGGCGTTGCTCACAGCATGGACCCCGGGTCTCACCCGCT
>Ga0256835_1000563_pt1 | contig 26729 bp, 22 predicted proteins | sample PIR30metaG_FD_185972 | JGI IMG/M metagenome (GOLD analysis project Ga0256835, IMG submission 185972) | Hydrothermal vent microbial communities from East Pacific Rise, Pacific Ocean - PIR-30 | ecosystem: Environmental > Aquatic > Marine > Hydrothermal vents | place: Pacific Ocean: East Pacific...
TACCTTCCCCCCCTACTTACTCTTTTTCCTAGCTGAGTGCAGTTCACTCTATCCCGTACTTGCTCATTGTCTGCTGTCTAGTGAGGAAGCTCCTCTTGGTCAGTCTCCTGTACAGGAACTCCACCAGTGCGAATATCATAACCGTTATCCATATTGTGAAGAACACGCGTCGATCCGTCTGCCACTGATAGTACATGAGTAGGGAGAATATAGCTAGGACCACCACTAGACTGAAGGCCACGAAGGGCTTACTCGCCTTGGTCTGGTCGATCAGTTTCAAGTGCGAGAGTATGGCGAATATGTACACGAGAAGGAACGTCGCACTGCATATAGCGGCGATTCCATCTATGTCGAAGATCAGGGCGAATACCAATCCCAATCCAGCGGTTATGTAGAGGCCCTCCGGAGCGGAGAACCAAGCCTTTCTCTCGAAGACCGGTGGGAGCTCTCCCTTCCTCGCTAAGGCATAGGCTATGTTGGCTCCCCCATATAGGGTTGCGTTGGTCGCTGAGGATGTGGAGAAGAGAGCGCCCAGCGATATGAACGTGAAACCTAGGCTTCCCAAGAATGGCTTGGCTGCCTCAGCTAATGCGTACTCCTTCGCCCTCACTAGCTCTTCCACAGGGAGGTTACCCACAGCCACTACCGCTATGGAGACGTAAACGATGGTCACTATCAGCAGGCTAAGGTAGATAGCTCTGGGAACGTTCCTCTCAGGATCCTCTATGTCCTCCGACGCGTTGGTTATCAGACCGAATCCTGTGTAGCTGAGGAAGAAGATTGTCGCGGCATAAACAGCCCCCATCACGTGCTGCGGATCAAGCTGGGGAGACACGTACTCCGGATTTATCGTCCATATTCCACCCAGTACAAAGACGCCCAAGACGAGGAGTTTGCCCAGAACTATGAAGGACTCGGCCCTTCCCACTGCTTTAGATCCAAAGAAGTTCAGCGCGGTGAAGACCGCCACCACTACCACCTCAACCAAGCCGAAGAGTAACGGATGTCTCTCCATGCCTATTAATGCCAGGAAGTAACCTGCAAAAGCGTTCGCGAACAAGGATAGGGAGACCACGTAGCTCATCCACATGAGGAAGGCCAGGGTTCCGGTGATCTCGTTGTCACCTATCCCTCTCAGGATAAACTCTATAGGACCGGCGTTCGATATGAACTTGGATCCCAGCTTCGCGTAATTGTAAGCCACCAAGTATGCAGCCAGCGAGGAGAGGATGAAGGCCAGAGGAAGATTTTTACCCGCTATCTCGGCTCCTACGCCCAATATGGAGAAGATGCTGGCCCCTATTATAATACCCACGGCTATGGAAGTCGCTTCCCACAGCGATAACTTCCTTTTCCTCACACCCCTACCTCTCATTCACCAACCCTCCTTCCATAACTGCTATTCCTTAAATCTGCGACCCCGGATATTCGGGGGATTGTCATGGCCGATCTGAAGCCTGAGACAATGGAGGCCCTGCTCGAGTTTCAGAGGAACGAGATAACCGAGTACAACGTTTACCTGAGCCTGGCCCAGCGAGTAGATGAGGAAAACAGGAAGGTGCTGGAGAGGATAGCCAGGGATGAGCTCAGACACTACTCGATCCTGAGAAAATACACTGGCAGGGATGTGGAGCCCGACGCTAAGAAGGTGCTCCTCTACTCGATAATAGCCAAGATATTCGGCGTTACCTTCGCGATAAAGCTGATGGAGAGAGGTGAGGAACTGGCACAAGAGGGATACGAGAAGATCATAGACGAGATTCCAGAGGCTGCCACACTCCTCCAAGAGGAAGAGGATCACGAGAATCAGTTGATAGAACTCCTGAAGGAGGAGAGGGTCGAGTACGTGGGGTCCATGGTTCTCGGCCTCAACGACGCTCTGGTGGAGCTTACCGGTGCGCTCGCGGGTCTCACATTCGCACTGCAGAACGCGAAGCTCATAGGAATAGCCGGTCTCATACTGGGGGTGGCCGCGAGTCTCTCCATGGCGGCATCTGAGTACCTCTCCAGGAGATCGGAAGGGGTTGGAAACCCCATAAAGGGTGCCCTGTACACTGGGACTGCCTATATAATCACGGTGATTCTGATGGTGCTCCCCTTCATGACGCTCCCCGATCCCTACGTCGCGCTGGCCTCCATGCTCAGCATCGCGATAGTCATAATCGGGATATTCTCCTTCTTCGTGTCAGTTGTGAAGGATCAATCCTTCAAGAGGATGTTCTTGGAAATGCTGGCCATAAGCTTGGGAGTTGCACTAGTCTCCTTCGCCGTAGGATGGATAGCGAGGGTAGCGTTCGGGGTGGAGGTATGATCCTCCACTTCAGCTATTTCCTTCCAAAATGAGATAGGACAGTGGAATTGACGAAGGAGAAAGGAAGGAAAAAGATAGGAGACAGGAACTGCGGTCATCTATCCTTTAGGAGCAGGTAGAACAGCGCCACCACTGCTGCCAGCAAGGGTATTAGGAAGATCACCGTGATCGTGTATAGCTCCGGGAGATTCGCTAGGGTGTTGGCGTTGGTCGTGAGAAGCGCCTGCTTGAATATCTCGGGGAGCGAGTTGACCACCTCGGGCTGGGCCACGAAGTAGGGGAGCTGGCTGTGCATGTTGAGCATCTCACCTACGAGCACCGTTGCCAGTGCTACGGGTCCTCCTATCTTGGCCCAGCTGATCTGGGTCGCTGTCAGTTCCTTCGGTCTGAACACCTGGTAGAGGACTATGAACTGCACAAGCACCAAGATCATCTTCACTATGAAGAGCCAGCCGAAGTCTCTCTCACCTGGCTTGCCTATCAGCGATCCGAATATGTTGTAGAACTTGTAGGGAGTCGTTACGAGGCTCACCGAGTACCAAGCGCCGAAGAACATCATCAATGCCAGGGAGGCGAAGCCGTAGTCAGCGAACCTGCTCACCAGCTCCAAGTACCTCTCCCTGATGGAGCCCTCGGAGACCTCGTACCTCATGACGTACACGGTCACCATCATGAGCGATCCGGCAGCAAGAGCCCCGAACACGCTCTTCAGGTACAGCGGCAGGAACGTGGGATTCATCAGAGCGCCGACGACATCTAGGTAGGGCTTGGGCTCCAAGTGAAGTCCTGAGGGCACGTTCAGGAAGGCGAACACGGCGCGGAAGCCGAAGGGTATGAGGTATCCCGAGAGGGCCATCAGGCCTCCGACAGCTAGGTGAGTCTGCGGCGATGACCTGTCCCAGAGGTACCAGTAGAGCACTATGGTCAGGAACCTCAGGGCTATCATCAGGATCGCGAGACCGAAGGGAACCCAAGTGAGGTGACCCGCCAGCCCTATGAACTGCGGATAGAAGCTCAGCAGCATGACCGTGAAGGCCGTGCCGAAGACTCCAGCTATGGCGTAGGTGCTAGCGTAGTACCTCATCAGGACCTTCGCCCTCTCCATCAGGAAATCATCATTTCTCCTCCTAGCGAGCCACTCCATCAGGGGAATGAACGTGGCTATGGCCATGTCCAAGTTGACGAGGACTATGTGCACCCCGAACGTCAGGGAAAGGAGGGCAGATATCGGCAGGGGGGCCTGCATATAATCACCTCCTCCACAGGAACCAGTACACGGCCAGCACTAGCACGACCAGTATCAGCGTCAGGTAGAGGGCCACTCCCATCAGCTGCCATGCCGGCGGGGGATTGATCGTGAGCTCGGTCTGAACATCCATTATCCCGTAGATGGCCCACGGCTTCCTGCCCATCTCCCTCACTCCCCATCCGAGGAAGCTGGTGATCTGAGCAATGGCCGGAGATATGACCGCTATCCAGAGGACCCATGAGGGCCATTCCTTCTTCCTGAACGCGTAGAAGACCGCCAGCAGCCCTATCAATCCCAGTAGGACGCCAAGCCCTATCTTGGTGTAGTACAGGTAGTGGATTATCAGGGGCGGCCTGTATTCTGGGGAGATCACGTCATAGGATGGTAGCTTAGCATTTGGATCACCGTAGGCCATGAGAGGCATGAACTGCTCGACCAGCTGCTTCATGCCCAGCATGCCGGGTAGGCTGACTATCTGGGAGGTGGTGGCCTCCATGGCCGCGAACTTCTCCGGGTTGTACTTGGCCACGGCGGCGCCCATTGCATGGCCAGATCCGGTCCCCTGAATTGCTATCAGTATAAAGGCCACCACGGCGGCGAACTTAATGGCTCTGAGGAAGTAACTCCTGTCCTTATCGTCCTTGGACGTCCTGAGCAACCTCAGGGCGTAGCCGCCAAGCAGGGTGAAGGCCGACACGGTGAGGGCGGCACCCAAGGCGTGGACGTATGTGGCGAGGTAACCCTTGGAGAGGAAGGTTATCATGAAGGTGCCAGCGTTCTTCACGGTGTTGGCCACTATCGCATCGATCACCGTCTTGAGTGGCACGGACGAGAGGGATTGAAGGGCCTCGGGCTTGATGACGGCCGCTAAAGTGCTTTCACCTATCGTCTTCCCGGCGAAGGCCTCCCTCATGAGAACCCTTACCAGTCCCGAGGGGAGCGTCACGGTCACCTGCTCCGGTGTGGCGTTGATGACTTTGGCACCTACCGCTGCGAGCTTGTTCACATCCAAGGCTTGGGCTATCTGGGCCGGCACGAACAGAAGAACGTCGGGAGGTGCCCAGCTGGAAGGACCTACTAGCGGGTTGTAGTGGGCAATCACGTTAACTGGAGCCTGCATGAACGAGTTGACGCTGAGTATCATAGCCCCCGAGAACCAAGCGCCAACGAAGGCCAGGATCCCTATTATGAGGTGCGTCCTCGGGGACACCTTGTCCTCGGCGTAGAAGTACATATAGATGAAGATCCCCTCCATGAGGAAGGCGAAGATCTCCATGTACAGAGGGAAGTATATGTATCTGCCGGCTGCCTCGGTGAGATTCGGCCATAGAAGGACCAGACCGAACTCCGAAGCGGTTCCCGTGGCAGCTCCGACAGCGAATACTGCCACGAAGGCCTTAGCCAAGGTCCGCGAGAGTCTCTTCCAGTCATCGTTGCCGGTCCTGAGCCATATGGCCTCTGCAACTACCGCTAGGAATGACAGACCTAACACGTACTGTAGGATGAACCAGTGGACCTCGATGCCTATCATGGAGAGGAGCCTTTCCCAGCCAGCGGGATAACCGGAGAACCACTGCTGAATCAAGCTGAAGGGGTCCATCTAGATCCCCTTAGAGAAGCCTAACTTTTTTGATTTAAAACTTCTGGTTAGATAGATTAACCGTTGAAAAATCGGAGATTTTAGGGAAACATGTTTCAATCATAGTAAAGATATATATTAAATTGTAAAAAATTAGAAAAATTATGGGCCGAAACTAATCGAATTTACCGATGTTGATAAGCGAAATCGCCATCTACACTAGGCGAAGATGTTATCCAAGATCATCATGACGACGAACCCGACCACCACGCCCATTGTTGCCCATCTCTCATGCCCCTTCCTGTGGCTTTCGGGTATCATCTCATCGCTCACGACGAATATCATGGCACCCGCAGCCAACCCCATAATGAAAGGGAGTAAAGACCTTATCACCAACACAGAATAGGCCCCTATCAGCCCGCCGATGGGCTCCACTAGTCCGGTCAGCGTGCCATAGAGGACAGCTTTCCGACCCCTATATCCTTCCCTCACGAGGGGCGCAGAGACCGCGAGTCCCTCGGGTATGTTCTGTATCCCGATGGCTAGGGCCAGGGCCAGTGCTGCCCCGAAACTCTCTCCTGCGAAGGCAACGCCTACCGCCATTCCCTCGGGAAAATTATGTATCGTCATGGCTAGGATCAGTAGCCAGACCTTCCTGAGTCTTGATGAGGGCCCCTCATACCCGTAAACGGGATGGACGTGAGGAATGAATCTGTCTCCCATCTCTATGAGGAAGGCACCTGTCAAGAAGCCCCCGGCCACTAGGAACACAGATCCCATCTCTAGGGCTGGCACTAGGAGGCTGAAGGCGCTGGCTGCCAGCATGACCCCAGCTGATAGACCGTACAGGACGTCCATCAGCTTGTCCGGAACCTCTCCGCCCAGGGCTAGTGCTGGTAGAGCCCCCAGTGCGGTCATCAGGCCAGCGCCCAAGCTGGCGAGGAATGCGGTGAGGATCGCATTCATTTCACTCCCTCATGCTCTCGTAGACGATGCGGTTCCTTATCCTCCCCACCCCCCACACCTCTATCTCCACGACATCCCCGTGTTTGAGGAGCTTAGGAGGATTGGAGAAGCCGCCCACTCCCGAAGGAGTCCCGGTGGCTATGATATCCCCTGGCTCTAGGGTCATCCCCGTACTCAGTATGGTGATTATGTCCCACGGCTTGAATATCATCCGACTCGAGCTGGCGTGCTGCCTTCTCTCTCCATTGACCCAAGTAGTTACCCCCAATTCCTCGAAATTCACGGATACATCTATCCACGGTCCTATTGGAGCGAAGGTGTCGATGCTCTTACCTCTGACCCACTGCCCGTCCCTCCTCTGTAGGTCTCTGGCTGTAACATCGTTGAAGGCCATGTAGCCCAGAATCGAGTCCTTAGCCTCCTTCTCATTGAGCCTACGCCCACCCTTCTTCATGACGAAGGCTATCTCGCCCTCGTAATCCACCTCCTTAACGTAGTCGTCCGGAACTATCACGTCATCGTAGGGACCGTTGAGGGATGTCCGGGCCTTCATGAAGACGACGGGCTCCTTCGGGGGCTCGAATCCAGTTTCAGCCGCGTGCTCGGCGTAGTTCTTTCCCAGGCAGATTATCTTGGGCGGTGAGGTGAGGGGTTTGAGCAACTTCACCTCCTCCAGTGGAATGGTGCGATCCAGCGTCTTATCCTCCAGTTTCAGCACCTCATCTATGAGCGGGAGGCTTATTAGGGCGTCCAGACTCGGAGGCAATTCCTTCCCTATCTTCTCCGAGATCACGTTAGAGGGAGCTATCTCACCATCTTGCTCCACACCGTAGTCCATGGTCTTGTCGTGGACGAACCTGACCAGGCGCATAGCTCTCTCGTGAAGTCCTTACTTAAAACCGAGTGATGTCCCTGAGTAATCCATACCTTGAATGTTTGAGGCAGGATGTGAGCGATGTCTGATGGAGTTGAGAAGGGAAGAAGGGCGGTGAAGGTAAGGATAGGCCCTCACACGACTGTAATCTTCTTGAGGAGAGATCCTAAAGAGGTATGCAGAGGGATGGCTTGATGCAGTAAGGATAGGCGGGATCTGAAAGAGGAGGCCGAGAGGCTCGCCAGAGAGGATGCAATCTACAGAGCCAAGAGGAGAAAGCAGCTGTAACCTAACTAGTGATCCGGAAAACTCATCTTTCTATTCCTACTGATGAGTTACAACCTCCTACTCAGAGAGACTACCTCCCTCAGCTCAACCACCACAGCATCGGGTATCATCATCTCCTCGGGGATAAACCCGTAGAGGATGTCCTTCTTCATCAAATCTCGAAGGTAACCGCTCTTCAGAAGCAAGTCCACTCTCTCTATGGGGTCTACATCTCTCAGGTGGTTCAATTCTCTCACCATCAGGAATGCGGGCAAGCCAGCACCCTTAGCTCCAGCCACGTCATGGCTGGGGGAATCGCCGGTGTGGAACGCGTCGGAACAGCCGCAAATCTCCATGGCCTTGGTGAACGCCTCTGGCCTTACCTTGAGGACCCCAAGCCTGTCGGTGGTCAGGACTGCATCGAAGAGGTCTCTTATCCCCAGCTCGGTGAGGATGACGTCTTGGTACTTGGAGAGGCCGCCAGTCATGAGGCAGACCTTGCGGTAGCGTTTGAGCTCCTTAATGGCCTCTATGGAGTCCGGATAGACGCTGGTCGCCCCACTCCTCACTGCCTCCAGCAGGAGGGACAGAGCGTCGAATCCGCTTACCTCTACCCCTAGCTGTCGTAGAGCCTCCGGGATGACGACATCCCAGTCGAAGGCATGCAGATAATCTTCCCTCAGAATCTTTTCCCTCATGATTTCCCTAACTTTCTCCCTAAGAATGCGAACGGCTTCATCCTCCGGGATACCGAGCTTTCTGGAGAGCAAAAGGGCCGGTCTACCTATGAGGTACTGTCTGTATCCCGTCCTTATCACGGTGTGGTCCAAGTCTAGGAAGGCGCACCTCATCCCAGTAGGTTGATCTGCGAAGGGGAAAAAGTTAGCTGGTTCGGATCAAAGTTACCGGGTTCCTCTAATGCAAGAATCATGAGTGATTGACCGATTTGGGGGATGAACATAGGGCGGTAAATCTCAATGAACTTGACCTTACCCGAAGATTATTTCGAGCTTGATCACCTCGCCAATATAAGATCCCTCACGCTCGCGCACACTTCCCAAGTCCTCATCTTCCCTCCCACGTCCGGTGTAGTGTATCCGAGCTCGCAGGCCCTCCACACAGCCCTCTCCAAGTCCTCACCTGCCTCCCTGTACCCGAGCCACTTGAACATCATCGCTGCCGAGAGCAGGGTAGCCATCGGATTAGCTATCCCCTTGCCAGCTATATCCGGCGCGGTCCCGTGAACCGGTTCGAATACAGCCTTATCGTCCCCTATGTTCCCGCTGGGGTACATGCCCAATCCTCCAATGTAGGCCGCTGCCAGATCAGCTAGGATGTCCCCGAACATGTTCGTCGTGATTATGACGTCGAAGGGTCTGTCCATGGCCAGCCTCATCGCAGCCGCATCCACGTACATCTCCCTGTACTCGAACCCTTCCTCCTCAGCTATGGAGGAGCATACCTCCCTGAACAGCTTGCATCCCAGCAGGACGTTGGCCTTGTGCACCACGTAAACCCTCTCCTTCCCTTCCTCCTTAGCGTACCTGTAACCATACCTGCAGATTCGCTCACTTCCCCTCCTCGTGGCCACTCTCAGGTCTATTGCCGTGTCTCCATTGGTCCAGCCGGCCCTGACGTACAGCCCCTCCGTATTTTCCCTCACTATGGTGACATCGAAGCCCTGAACGGCGTTAGGCACCGGGTAAGACTTGGCCGGCCTCAAATTCACGTAGAGGTCTAGCTCCTGCCTTATCGGGAGGATCACCTCCTTCGCTGTCTCACCAACAGCCACCATGAGCGTGGCGTCAGCCTTGCGAACGCCCTCGAACGTGTCCTCTGGTAAAGCAACCCCTCTCCTCTTCTTCGTCTCGTCCCCAGCCTCGTACACCTCCATCTGCAGGGTTATCCCGTGCTTGTCCGCCAGTGCCTCGAGCACGGGAATTACTGCATCCATTATCTCGGGTCCTACTCCATCACCCGGTATCAGGGCTATCCTCGGCATGGAATCTCCTCCTCAGATAGGGAACTAGGCCTCCGGCCTCCAATATCTCCATAAGGAAGTCAGGGATCTTCGTCCCCCTCAGCTCCCCCTTACCGATAACTTTCACCACTCCCGATCGGAGGTCCACCTCGACCTCGTCGCCGTCATCCACCACCTCGCTTATCCCCGGGACCTCCATCACCGGCAACCCGACGTTGATCGCATTTCTGAAGAAGATCCTGGCGAAGCTCTCCGCCAGCACCATCTTGACGCCAGCGTACTTTAGGGCCAGGGGGGCCTGCTCCCTGCTAGAGCCGTAGCCAAAGTTCCTTCCCGCCACTATTATCTTCCTCTCCTTCACCTTCTCCCCGAACTCCGGATCTAGATCCTCCATCGCGTGCCTCCTTAGTACCTCGGGATCCGCCCCGTGTTTCAGGTAGCGGGCGGGGATTATCACATCCGTGTCGACGTCGTCTCCGTACTTGATCACCCTGCTCCTCATCAAGAGACCACCTCCCTCGGATCGGTCACGCGACCGGTCAGGGCGCTAGCAGCGACGGTGCTGGGGCTCGCCAGATAAACTCGAGATTCGGGATGCCCCATCCTTCCCCTGAAGTTCCTATTGGAGGAGGATATGCCCACCTCGTTGGGTCCGAGCACGCCCAGATGGGCGCCCAAGCAGGGACCGCAGCTCGGAGGCCCTATCGCCGCTCCGCTCTCCACCAAAGCTTCTATGAGCCCCATCCTCAGCGCCTCCCTGTACACCCTCTGGCTCCCCGGTATCACGATGAGTCTAACTTTTTCGCTCACCTTCCTGCCTCTCAGCACCCTCACAGCCGCCTTCAGATCGCTCAGCCTCCCCCCGGTGCAGGAGCCTATGAAGGCCTGATCTATCTCCTCGTCAACCTCGCTTGCCGCCCTCACGTTAGCAGGGGAGTGGGGAGCTGCCACTAGTGGCTCTAGGGAGCTGACATCGAAGGTCAGCTCGTCCTCGAAGCTTCCCTTGTCAGAGTACTCCGGTCTGGGGGGTCTGGAGGCCCTGCCCTCCAAGTACTTCAGGGTGACCTCATCGGGAGAGATGAAGCCCGTCTTAGCCCCGGCTTCCACCGACATGTTGGTGAGCACGAACCTCTCGTCCATCTCCAGCTCCCTCACGGCAGGCCCGTCGAACTCCAGCACCTTGTATATGGCCCCGTCGGTCCCTATGGTCGAGATCACCTTCAGGATCAGGTCCTTGGCGTGCACTAAGGGCGGGAACCCGCCTTCACCCCTTATCAGGATGGTGGGGGGGACCTTGAACCACAGCCTGCCCAGGGCCATCGCCGCTGCCATCTCCGTCGCCCCTATACCTACCGCGAAAGCCCCTAAAGCTCCAGACGTGGGGGTGTGGGAGTCCGTTCCCACCACCACGTCGCCGGGAACCACGTGCCCCTCCTCCGGCATGACGACGTGGCATATCCCTCCCTTACCCACCTCGTAGTACGCACCGAAGTTGAACCTCCTGTGGAACTCCCTCAGCCTCATGCTCAGCACCGCCGACTCTATGTCCTTCGCTGGCACGAAGTGGTCCTGTATGGCCACCACCCTCTCCGGATACTTCACTTCAGCACCTATCTCGTTCAGCGCGTCCTCGACCAGCGCGCCCATCGGATCGTGGGTCATGTAGACGTCGATCTCCGCCTCCACTATGTCGCCCACGCTCACGTCCCTACCCGAGGCCCTCGCTAGTATCTTCTCAATCGCCGTTTTCAAGGGTCATCACCTTGTTCAGGGCGTCGACTAGGGCCTCTATGCTCGCATCCACTATGTCGTCGCTGAGGCCGAAGCCCTCGGCCGCCATTCCATTCGATTCGACCCTGACGTAGACCTCCCCTACCGCCTCGGTCCCCCTGCTGACGGCATTGAGCTTGAACCTCGTCAGTCTGAACTCGGGCATCCCCTCTATGGACTTGAGGGCGTTGGCTATGGCATCGACGGGACCCACGCCCCATCCTGCGCTCCTCCTCTCCATCCCTTTGAGCCTGACCTTCACCCAGGCGGAAGGAGTGGTGCTGCTTCCCGTGACCACGGTCCACTCGGGCACCTCCATCAGCCTAGCACCGGGCCTGCCGCCCACGACCTCAGCCACTATCTTCGAGAACCTCCTCTCGGTCACCTTGACGCCCTTATCCCCTAACTCCTTCACCCTCTGGATTATGAGGTCCAGCTCCTCCTTGCTCACGCTGTAACCGAGCTGCCTGACCGCCTGTTCTACTGCGTGCCTCCCCGTGTGCTTCCCCAGCACGATGCGCCTCCTCATTCCCACGACCTCAGGGCTGAGGGGCTCGTAGGTCCCGGGATGGCCGAGCACCCCGTGCACGTGGATGCCGGACTCGTGGGAGAAAGCGTTGTCCCCTATGATGGGGGCGTTGGGAGGCACCTGTATGCCAGTGAGCTTCTCCACCAGCTCGGAGACGGATCTGAGCTTCGAGAGGTCCACGCCAGTCTCCACACCGTAGAGGAACTTCAGAGCGGTGACGAACTGCTCCAAGGAGGCGTTTCCGGCCCTCTCACCTATCCCGTTGATTGTGACGTGCGCCTGCTGGGCGCCAGCCTCCACCCCAGCCAGTGAATTGGCCACCGCCAGCCCGAAGTCGTTGTGGCAATGGACGCTGACCGGTATCCTCAGCTCGTCCACCACCCTCCCCACTAGAGCCCTCATCGCTGGCGGCGACATCACTCCAACTGTGTCGGGGATGTCGACCCTGTCAGCCCCAGCCTCCTCCACGGCCTTGAACACCTCGATGAGGAAGTCCACCTCCGTCCTGGTCGCGTCCTCCGCGGAGAACTCCACCTTCACGCCCCTCGACTTCGCGTACTCCACGGCCCTCACAGCTCTCTCAAGTACCTCCTCCTTGCTCATCCTCAGCTTGTAGTCCCTGTGCAGGGGAGAGGTGGCTATGAAGACATGGACAGAGTCGACGCCCGCGTCCACCGCTATGTCTATGTCCTTGGGCGTGGATCTGGCCAGCGCGCAGATCTCGGCCCTGACGCTGCCCTCCATCTCCTTAACGGCTTTCGCTATCTCCCTGACGGACTGGGCCTCTCCCTTGGAGGTGATGGGGAAGCCGGCCTCTATCACATCCACGCCTAGCTCGTCGAGGGCTATTGCGATCTCAATCTTCTCCTCAGGAGTGAGTGAGACACCAGGTGTCTGCTCACCGTCCCTCAAGGTGGTATCAAAAACTCTCGCCCTATCGGGGAGCCTCAGCGCTCCCCTAACCGAGGTGTTGATATCAGAAACGTAGGCTACTCTAGTTCCAAGGGACCACCTGCCCATCGCTGGGTAGGTCCAATTAAAAAGGTATACTCAACCTGCGCTGAGCCGGCACAGGCACGGTTATTACCTCTCCCCACCTATATACGCGCCATGAGGTTCAAGAGTGCCGAGCATCCCGAGATGGAGGGTGGCAAGCAGTATCACGTCCAGATATCCAGAGAGGAGGCCGAGAGGTACGCCCTACTCCCCGGAGATCCGGACAGGGTCCCCAAGATACCGAGGCAGTGGGACTGGTTCGAAGAGGTCGCTAGGCACAGGCAGTACGTTGTCCACAGGGGGACCTACAAGGGTGTGAGGTTACTGGCAGTATCGACGGGCATAGGGGCTCCGGCCACTGCGATAGCGGTTGAGGAGCTGGCCAGAGTGGGGGTGGACACCTTCATAAGGGTCGGGAGCACGGGGGCGATACAGCCCGAGATAGAGCTCGGAGACCTGGTGATCACGTCAGCCGCCGTTAGGATGGAGGGTACGAGCGACCAGTACGTGCTGAAGGGCTACCCGGCTCACGCCAGCTACGAGGTCCTCTTGGCCCTGATAGAGGCCGCCGATTCCCTTGGCTATAGGTACCATGTGGGGATCACGGCCACGACCGACAGCTTCTACACGGGCCAGGGAAGGCCCGGTTTCAATGGATACGAGCAGAGCTGGCATAAGAACCTGTTCAGGGATCTTATGGCGGCGAAGGTCCTCAACTTCGAGATGGAGTCCTCTGCCCTCTTCGTTCTCGCCTCCCTCTTCGGTCTGAGGGCCGGAGCCGTTCACGCGGTCTTTGCCCAGAGGAACAGGGACGAGTTCGATGTGAGGGGCGAGGAGGAGGCGATAAGGGTGGCGAACGAGGCCGTCAAGATACTCGGTGAGTGGGACTCCCTCAAGGAGGGTGAGGGGAGGAGGTACCTGACCCCATCACTCCTGAGGGAGTGGTCGAGGAAAAAGGTGAATGAGCAGGGTCACGGTCAGTATCAGTAGACGTAGGATTCTTCCTTCCTCTCCTCAGGAGTAGTGGCTGCTCTCAGGGTCTTCTTGACCTCCTCGTAGTACTTGAGCATCTCGTCAGTGAGGCTGGGCTTCACCTTGGTGAGCGCCTGCTCGAAGTGCCTCATCTCCACCTTCTCCGCGTTTATGTCCTCCCTCAGGGCCGTCATGGCTGCCTCCCTCACTAGAGCTGCCAAATCAGCTCCACTGAATCTCTCCGTTGCCAGGGCTATCTTCCAGAGATCCACATCGTCTGAGAGGGGCATCTCCTTCGTCAGGACCTTTAGGATCTCGAACCTGGTGTTGAGGTCCGGCGGCCCAACGTAGACGAGCCTCTCCAGTCTTCCCGGCCTGAGAACGGCTGGATCCACGAGGTCAGGCCTGTTCGTGGCTCCTATCACGACCACATCCCTCAGCGGCTGGATTCCATCAATCTCGGTGAGCATCTGGCTCACTACCCTCTCCGTCACACCGGAATCGAAGCTGGTGCCCCTCCTCGGGAAGAGGGAGTCTATCTCGTCGATGAATATGATGGCTGGAGCCACTTGCCTCGCCTTCCTGAAGATCTGCCTCACAGCCTTCTCGCTCTCTCCAACCCACTTGCTCAGGAGCTCGGGACCCTTCACGCTGATGAAGTTCGCCTCGCTCTCATTAGCGACAGCCTTGGCCAGCAGCGTCTTACCGCAGCCCGGTGGTCCATAGAGCAGCACTCCCTTGGGCGGCTCGATGCCCAGCCTCCTGAAGGCGTCAGGGTTCTTCAACGGCAGCTCCACGACTTCCCTGAGCTCCCTCTTCACCTCCTCCAATCCGCCTATGTCGTCCCAGGACACGTCAGGTACCTCTATGGAGATCTCCCTCAATGCCGAGGGCTGTACCAGCTTCAGAGCCTCCATGAAGTCGTCCTTCGTGACTTGAAGCTCCTCTAGGATCTCTATGGGGATCGTCTCAGCGTCCAGATCTATCTTGGGGAGGACCCTCCTCAGAGCGGCCATCGCAGCTTCCCTTACCAGAGCTGCAAGGTCGGCGCCTACGAACCCGTGGGTTATGTCGGCCAGCTCATCTAGATCGACGTCTTCGGCAAGGGGCACGTTCCTAGTGTGTATCTGCAATATCTCCTTCCTGCCCTCCCTGTCCGGCACTCCTATCTCTATCTCCCTGTCGAACCTGCCAGGCCTCCTCAAAGCCGGGTCGAGGGCCTCGGGCCTGTTCGTAGCCCCAATAACTATTACCTCTCCCCTTCCCTTCAGGCCGTCCATCAGGGCTAGGAGCTGAGCCACGACACGCCTCTCAACCTCTCCAGTTACCTCATTCCTGTTCGGCGCGATGGAGTCGATCTCATCTATGAATATTATTGAGGGAGCGTTCTTCTCAGCCTCCTCGAATATCTCCCTGAGCCTCTTCTCGCTCTCGCCGTAGTACTTGGACATTATCTCCGGACCTGAGATGCTTATGAAGTGGGCGTTGCTCTCATTAGCGACAGCCTTGGCCAGCAGCGTCTTACCGCAGCCCGGTGGTCCGTAAAGCAGCACTCCTTTGGGCGGTTCTATCCCTAGATGCCTGAAGAGCTCTGGGTGCTTGAGCGGAAGCTCCACCATCTCCCTTATCCTCTGTATCTCCTCTTTCAGCCCTCCGATGTCCTCGTAGGTGACGGTGGGCACTATTATCTTGGAAAGCTCCACGGGCCTCTCCCTGACCTCTATCACCGTGTTCGCCCCGACCTTCCCGAAGGTTCCGGGGGTGACGCTGACCACCACCAAGGGAATGAACCTCTGGAATATGGGGATGAGGACCACATCGCCCTTGGTGACGACGAAGTCGTAGAGCCTCCTCTTCACCCAGTTGTGGAAGTCCGGGGCCACCCTTATCATGTGGTCCTGCGGAGCCAGGACGACCTTGCTGGCCTCCCCCACCTCCACAGGTCTTACCCTGACCTTCTCGCCGGTCCTCACTCCCGCGTTCCCCTTGATGATCTTGTCCATCCTGATGTACCTGGTGCCCACGTCCATGCTCACGGACGGCATGACCCTGGCGTGAGTCACCCTAGAGCCGTAGATCCTCACGTAATCGCCGCTTGTCAGGTTGAGCTGCTTCATAACCTCAGGGTCTATCCTCACTATCCCCCTGCCGAAGTCGGCCTGCTTCACCACATCCGCCACTATGAGCGTTACGTCCTTTACCTCCTTGTCGTCCTTCTTATCTCCCTTCTTAGGGGGCTGTTTCCTCCCCAACGATCACACCTCGAGTCCATCCTCCGCGGAAGGGTTTATTAATTTTGCATAAGGGCGGCGGCCGCTCATGAGAACGGATATATTTAGGTGGTGAGCGCTCACAGGGATGGAACTGAAGGCCGATCTCCTGCTGGAGGGTCAGTACCTGAACATCTACACGGGCGAGCTGTTGGACGGCCCCGTGGCCATACTGGGGGATCGGATCCTCTGCATCGGGGAGAGGATCGAGGCTAAAAGGGTGGAGGAAGTAGATGGGATAATTATCCCCGGAATGAAGGACGGTCATATCCACATAGAGAGCAGCAAACTTCCTCCCGGGGAGTTCGCCAGGCTGGTGGTACCGAGGGGCACCACTTCCGTCTTCGCGGATCCCCACGAGATAGTGAACGTCGCCGGGAAGGAAGGCTTCAAGTTCATGCTGGAGGAGTCGAGCAAGGCCCCACTCAGGGTCCACCTGATGGTACCCTCGTGCGTCCCCGCCTCCCCCCTCGAGGAATCTCCCTTCCAGCTCGATGCCACCGCTGTCGCGGAACTCTTGGATGAGAGCGCCGGGCTTGGAGAGATGATGAACTTCCCCGGAGTGATCTCGGGTGAGGAGGACCTCCTCCGCAAGGTGGAGGAGGCCAAGAGGAGGCGGATGCCGGTCGATGGACACGCGCCCCTCCTCACGGGCGAGGAACTCTGTCTCTACCTCTTCAGGGGTATAGAGTCCGATCACGAGTCCACTACTGAGGAGGAAGCCTTGGAGAAGGCCAGGAAGGGCATGTACGTGATGGTGAGGGAGGGAACCGCGTCCAAGGACATGAGGATAATCAAGGGGCTCCTCGGGGTCCAGAAGAGGAGACTCCTTTTGGTATCGGACGACAGGAGCGCGTCCGACCTGATGAGGGAGGGTCATGTGGACCACCTCCTCAGGAGGGCCGTCGAGGAGGGCCTTGATCCGGTGGAGGCGGTTCAGGCTGTGACGATAAACGTGGCCGAGAGGTTCGGCATCAGGGAGCTGGACGGCATCGCCCCTGGCAGGCTCGCCGACCTGGTGGTGGTGAGGGACCTCAAGAGGTTCGAGGCCCTCAGGGTCTACATAGGAGGGAAGCTCGTGGCCTCCAACGGTAAACCCCTATTCGGCGCGGTGAGGGTCAGGAGGATAGGTACGATGAAGCTCCCATCCCTCACACCCGAGGATCTGGCCGTGAAGGTCCAGGGAAGGAGGGCTAGGGTCAGGGTCATAGAGCTGACGGGCTCCCTCCTCACCGAGGAGGGCGAGGAATGGCTTCCCATCGAGGAAGGGCTGGTCAGGGCGGAGGGAGAGGTCCAACATTTGGCGGTGGTGGAGAGGCACGGGAGGACGGGGCACATCGGGAGGGGATTCGTGAGGGGGTTCGGAATGAGTGGAGCGATAGCCTCCACGGTCGCTCACGATAGTCACAACCTGATAGTGGCTGGCAGCGACCTGAAGGACATGGTCGTGGCGGCTCGCGAGCTGGAGCGGGTCGGGGGCGGCCAAGTAGTGGTCTCGAACGGCAAACCGATTTCCATCCTCCCGCTTCCCGTGGGTGGCCTCATGTCGGACAGGCCAGCAGAGGAGGTGGCCTCGCTGGAGGAGGAGCTGGATAGGGCGTACAGGTCTCTCGGAGGGACTAGAGAGGATCCGTTCATGGAGCTCTCCTTCTTGGCCCTCTCGGTGATTCCCAAGCTGAAGCTGACCCCAAAGGGGCTGGTTGATGTGAACAGGCAGGAGATAGTTCCCTCTCTCTTGGAGGTGATCTGATTGGAGATAGGAGTGGAGATCCCCCCTTCCCCCAAACCAAGGTTCCTCAGGAGGGTCTCCTCCCTCATAGGGAAGGCGGACTTCATCTCCATACCCGATTCTCCCTTCGGAAAGCCGGCTCCCTCCTCGCTGGCTCTCGCTGTCCTGCTCAGGAACATAGGGGTGGAGGCGGTCCCTAACTACAGACTGATGGACAGGAACGAGCTGGCTCTCCTTTCCGAGATGATGGGTCTGGCGGAGTTGGGTATGGAGAGGGTCCTGCTGGTGGGAGGAGACCCCCCCAGCGTGGGTAGGCCCACGGGCCTCGATGCCGTGAGGGCGATAACCCTCGTGAGGGAGTGGGGCGTGAGGGTGAAGCTGGGCGTGGCCACCTCTCTCAAACCGGGGGAGAGGCTCAAGGCGAAGCTGGAAGCGGGGGCGGATTTCGTCGTCACTCAACCAATACAGAGGGTGGAGGACCTCTATCCCATAGCCGACTTCGTCGGGGACATGCCCCTCTACACCATGCTGATGCTCACCTTGGCGGAGATGGAGAAGTCGGTGCTTAAAGCCATGGATATAGAGGAGGTGCTGGAGGTGGACTATAAGGAACTCATGGACAGGTTGGAGGAATCCGGACTTGTTAAGGGGGTTATAGTTAGCTCCCCGAGGGACCACTCAAGGATCTTGGAGGTCTTGGGAGGTTAGCGCATGCGTTTGGGAGGCAAGCTAGGGGAAAACCCTCCCCTGATGATAGGATCCATCTTCTACAGGGGGGACAGGAGGGTTAGAGATCACGAGAGAGGCGTGTTCGACGAGAAAGCTGAAGAGAAGCTTATAGAATCCGATCTGAGTGTGGCACGCCAGCTGAACTTCCCCTACGCCTTGGACGTCATCATAACCAGCAAGGGCGCCGCGGAGCCATACCTGAGGTTCGCCTCACGCTTCAATGTCCCCCTCCTCGTGGACGGGATAGACCCGGAGGTGAGGGCCCACGCCTACAGGATCGCAGGCGAGTTGGGCCTGTCCGATCTGGCCATAGCGAACGCCATATACCCGGACAGCACCCAGGAGGAGTTGAACGCCATAAAGACCTCCGGAATCAAGAAGGCCGTTCTGGTGGCCTTCGATCCGAAAAACGCGCTGGAGAGCCTCAAACCCAAGGTGAAGCTATCAATCCTCGAGGAGAAGCTCATACCCAAGGCCGAGGAGGCGGGGGTGGAGGAGTTCCTAGTGGATGTGGTCGTGCTGGACCCAGCTTCCCTGGCCTCGGTGGCCGAGTCCATGAGCTTCCTCAGATCCAAGGGGTACGTAGTGGGCTGCGCCCCAGCCAACGCTTTAGCTTTTCTGAGCAAGAGGAGATACGGGGATGAGGCTTATACCATGCTGACGGCCGCTCTCTCATACCTGAGGATGAGGGGCGCCGACTTCATGATCTTCGGACCGGCCGGCAGGTTCAGGGGTATTGCGAGGGGACTTGCACTTCTCGAGTCCATGCTGGCCATGGAAGCCAAGGTGCCGAGGAGTAAACTGAGAGAGCACCCCTTCTCCGTGCTCAGGGAACTGCAGAGAGTGTTTCAGGAGGCTTCCAAGGGAGAGGTATGACGCGCGTAAAAGTTAAATTAGTCTAACATTATTAGACTTGGTGATCATCGTGCCCCTGACCACGTTCGAGGAGGAGATATACCTGCGCGCCCTCACCGGTAGGCTGGTCGGGAAGGCCCTTGCCGACCTGGGACTCAACAAGGTCGCAGTGGTGGCCTCCAAGAACATCATATGCTCCAGCATAGCGGCGGCCACCGAAGCCACCTTCCTGACCCTGAGCGGGGGCGTTACCTATCACTTCATGGTGGAGCACGGGAAGGAGAGGGAGCTGGCCAAGAGGCTGAAGGAGTTCGCCGCCCAAGTAATACTGCTCCAGTTCGGAGGGGAGACCCCGTTCGATGAGACAAAGAAGAGCTTCGTCGAGCTCCTCAAGGCCATGGCCGAGGAAGATGTGCCCGGCAGTCTGGTCATCCACGTCAGGATATTCGCAGCCGGCGGCCTGAAGGAGGCTCTGGAGAACGAGGAGGTGAGGAAGTACTTGGAGGCTAGGGATGTCTTCGTCTACACGGTGGGATTCGACGAGGGCAAGGTCTACGTGAACAAGGTGGCCATCCCGTCCCTCGAGCTGACGAGGCTCGCAGAATATCAGGTGACCCTAGAGCACGCTGACCTATTGAACAGGAGCCTCAAGGACAGGAAGGTAACCTTCTCCTGATAGGTCCCGTTCCTATTCGGCCTGTACAAACCGGTTCTTTTTCTTTCCTTTTTCCGGCTTAGTGGTATCCAACTCCAGCCGATCCACTACGGTTTCACTATGTAGACTACTAGGAAGAGACTTCCCGAGAGGAAGTAAAGGGCCACATCCCTGTTGAAAGGCCACGAGAGGGCGGCCATCACGAGCAGGAGGAGGGCCGGGTAGTTGAACCTCTTCGCGTTCCTCATCCCGAGGAGGACGGGGATCATCATTGGAGCGTGAGCGTATATGTGGAGGCCCACGAACCCCACGAGGAGGATGTGTAGGAGGCCCAGCTCGTCCAAGGGGATCGGCCAAGACAGGATCAGCAGGGGGATGAGGAGAAGGTAGCCGGCTATGAGGTAGCGGTGAGCAGGGAGGGCTTCCCTCACCCTGACCGACCTCAGACCGCGGAACGCCAAGTCCAGCCTGGCTGCCCCCAAGTAGGTGAGCATGCTCGCCCACATCAGGTGCCTGCTCGGGCCGAATCCAGAGAGAGCGAACGCGTGGAGGGCGGTCATCAGGACGGTGAGGGGCAGGCTGGCCCTGTACCTGTAGGTCTTGGGGAGCGCGTGGAGGGTCACCGCGTATATGAGCGGCACCGGGTAAGCCCACTCCACGGCGGTGATCCAAGCTTCTATCCCCCTAAAGTTACCGAAGACCGTAGAGAGGAGGGACAGGAAGGAATACAGCTCCAGCAGATAGACTAGGGATCTTTTCCTCAATGGAATGAGGAAGAGGAGACCGGTGAGGGAGACGAGGGCGATCAGAACGTTTCCCCATCCGAGCAGCGAGCCGAGCGGCAGGAGGAGCAGTGAGAGGGAGTGAAGGAGGGCCGCGAGGATCGATCCTCGCCTCCTCGTCACCGAGGTCCAGAAGGAGATGTTCACGCCAGCGGCGAACGAGACCACGCCCATTCCCATGAAGTGCATGTGGACCTGGTACCACCTCAGTGGGAGGGAGAGCAGCCCCACGCCGATGTAAGCGAAGCTGCCTATCACGACTAGTGCGCTCAGCTTTCTGGTCAGCTTGAGGTAGGATAGGGCGTCTCGGTCACCGGCTATTCGGATCACCTGACACTTACAGACACTTACAGGAGCTTCAAAGCTTCCTCTCCGAGCCTCCTACCCAGCTCCCTGGCCCTGTCGAGGTCGCCCTCCTTGGGCCTCCCCTTGAACGTCAGCTCATCCACCACCGGTATGGCTAGAGCCTCGAGCTCCTTCTTGACGGCCCTGGTACCGCCTCCTCCCCAACCGAAGGACCCGAGCACTGCTGCCACCTTGTTCTTGGGCCTGTACTCCCTGAGGAGGTCTAGGTAGAAGGTGACGCCCAGGAAGGGATGACCATTGTGCGTCGAGGTGGCCACGAGTATCGCGGCAGCCTCCAGCGTGTGGGCGAGCAGGTCGTCCGGATCGGCCTCAGCGCTGTCCACAATGACGATCTCGAGGCCGACCTCCCTCAACCCCTCCGCGGCCGCCTCGGCCGCCCTGGCGGTGTTCTCGTACTGGCTTCCCACCACAATAAGAGCCTTTTTGAGTGGTTTCCACGAGGTCCACCTCTCGTACATGCTCAGCAGCCCCTCAATCTCCCTGTGGAGGGCTCCGTGGGATGGGGCCACTATCTTGGGGCTTAGTTCCCTAGTCTTGGCCACGGCCTTCGCCGCCATGGCGTGGTAGGGCATGAGGATGGAGGCGTAGTAATCCACCAACTCGAAGGAGTCGGGCGCCTCGTCGTAGAAGACCTTGTCGCTCGCACCGTGAGAGCCGAACAGGTCGCATGTGAAGAGGATAGAGTCCTCCACGAGGTAGGTGAGCATCGTATCTGGCCAGTGGACCATGGGAGAGAGGACGAAGCGCAGGGTCTTGTTCCCCAAGCTCACCTCATCGCCATCCTTCACCTCCCTAGCCCTGTCCATGGGGAAGTCGGCGAGCGCCTCCCCTATACTGAGGGCCTGCTTGGTTCCCAAGAGGACCGCCTCCTCTGCTCTCCTCATGACCTCCGCCAAGGTGCCCGAGTGGTCCGGCTCGGTGTGCTGCGTTATCACGTACCTCAAATCCTCGACCTTCACCACGCTCTCGAGCGCCTCGAAGAACTCCTTGGAGAACCTGTAATCGGCTCCATCTATGAGGGCAGTACCCTCACTCCCCTCCACCACGTAGAAGTTGTAGGACGTTCCGTTGGGGATGGGCCAGAAGTTCTCGAACCTCGGGAGCTTCGTGTTCAGGATCCTGACGAGGGTCACTCCCTCCGCTATCTCTCTCTTGAACCAGCTCATGGGACTCACGCGCCTTCAGGCGGGGAAGTCATAAAAATGTTGGCCGCATAAGGGCCCGTATGTTCATAAAAGGAAAGCTAGGCGCCGGTAGGTTCCTCGAGAGGCCTAACCGATTCTTGGTCGTCTTGGACACGCTGGAGGGGAGGAGGAGGTGCCATGTTAGGGACCCGGGGAGGCTCACCGAACTGCTCGTGAAGGGGGCTCCGGTGGTCTTCTTGGAGAGATTCAATCCGGGGAGGAAAACTGACTGCGAGGTCCTCCTGGTGTGGGACGGCAAGGTGTGGACGGTGGTCAATTCCGGCCTCCATTCGGAGCTAGCCACCGAGCTGCTAGCCTCGGGATTCTTACCGGAGCTCCGGGGCTTCACCTCGATGAGGAGCGAGGTGAAGTACGGGAACAGCAGGGTGGATTTCATGCTGGAGTATCCGGGGAGGGTCCTCTACTTGGAGGTGAAGGGATGCACGCTAGTCAGGGACGGCGTGGCCCTGTTCCCGGACGCCCCCACCGAGAGGGGGAGGAGGCACGTGTTGAACCTGATCCGAGCCGTCGATGAGGGTCATAGCGCGGCAGTCCTATTCCTCGTGATGCGACCGGACGCCGAGCTCCTTATCCCGAACGCCGAGACCGATCCCGGGTTCGCTGAAGCCCTCAGAGAGGCCGAGAATAGGGGAGTGAGGATGTTCGCCGTCACCTTCCGTTACCTCGCCAGGAGAATCGAGCCCCTCGCTCGCATACCCGTGATTACCTCCCCTCAGTAGGATCCTCCTCACGCCCCAGTAGATGAGTGCGAGGGAGAGAAGGGTCAGCGCGATGAAGGGATCGGAGCAGGGGTCCGCTGGCCCCGTTGGATCGCACTTGAATAGGGGTCCGCTTATGAGCCTAGGAGTGACCCAGGACAGGACCGGGATGGAGGCCGCCAGCTCCATTAAAGCTAGCCCCGGCCCTCCACCCATCATCGACACCATGAAGAGGGGTATGAGGGACCAGTAGGGCCTCCCACCGGCAATTAAAAGGAAGGCCCCGGCGGAGATGACGGAAACTTCTCTCTCATCTCTCCAGATGACGACGGGTACTAGCGCGGCGATGAGGCCGGCCAAAAGGGAGTAATCCCCGAGTAGGGGCCTCAACAATCCCCCGGTCACGTCAGAGGGCCAGTGGATCGATCCCGGGATGAGTAGGGGAGGGATCAGCCCGGCCAGTACCCCGAGCGCGTAGATACGCCCATTCATCGAGATGACCAGCGGGGCCGCGGTCAGGGTAAGTGGGTTCACGGCGCCCGAGACCCCCAAGAGGATCGAGGAGGACAGGCGCCTCCCCCTTCTGGCCAGCATCATCGAGTCCATGGCGAGGGCCGCTGCCAGCATCGTCCAGTCGGATGAGGAGAGGAGCAGCACGGCCAGGAGGGGCGCGTAGGTGAGGCCCCCGCTCCCCTCGTAGAGGTCTAGGAGGATTATCAGGGAGGAGAGCATGACGACCATCCCGTAGGCCGCTCCCCTGATCCAGAGCTCGGATGAGGACTCGGTGAGGTAATGGGTCAGCACGTTGGAGAGGCCGACATCATCCAGCCCGAGCAGCGCGACCGGGCTGGTGGGCATGAAAGCTAGGTAGTAGAGGACGAGGGATGAGAATGCGGCTGTGAGGATCCCTAGGGAGAGGGAGAGACTCCTCGAGTCCATGGCCAGGAGGGGTCTCAGGAAGGACAGTTCCTCCGGTAACGTCAGCCCCTCACCGAGCAGGGCCCTCGAGATCCTCCTCCATCCCTCGCTGAGGTACCTGTTGATCTCGCCTTCCCAGAGGGACAGGTAGGCCATGACTACCGAGAACGAGACGGCGACGGCTGAGGACAGCTGCACCGCGTAGAAGCTGTAGAGGGTCCTGTTGCCCTTCAGGAAGACGGCAGTGTAGCCCAGTACGATGGAACCGACGAACAGAACGGGTATGTACTCCCTCCTCCTCTCCAAGAGGGCTGGGAGCAGGATGAAGGCGAAAGCAAACACGAACGCGTAGGAAACTAGGTTCACCCTGGCTATGAGGTCGGGATTGTAATGGAGGGCCATGGGCGCCAGGTTGAAGAACCACGCCCACGGGGGAGAGGGAGTTGGTCCGCTCCCCCTGCTCGTCGTGTGCCACGCCATGGCGCTCAAGTTCTCAGTAATCCATCTCTCCATCCCGAGATAGGAAATTATGGGGAGGGAAACGAGGATATACGTTACGGCAGGCGCGAGGGCCTTAACTAGGGAGGGAAGGACCCTCTCCCTTCTGTATATCCTGAGATAGAGGTACACTGCGAGTACCACGAACAGCCCGCTGAACTTGACCGAGAACGCGAGCCAACCAGCGATCGAGGCCGCCAGAGGTCTGTCGTACACCACGAACAGGAGGGCCAGGGTCGTGAAGAAGGCTAGGTGTATGTCGAGCATGGCCACCATGCTCATGGACACGAACATGGGATCGAGCACCAAAGCGAGGGATGCCACGACCCCCCACAGGGGATTGAGTAACCGGCTCCCTATCAGGTAGACGAGGACCACCATGATGAAGCCTTCAATGAGACCCGGGAGCCTCCAGCTCATCGGCTCGTCGCCGAACAGGACCATTGAGGCCATTATCAGGTACTTCCCCAGGGGAGGGTGCTCCAGGTTCAGGTAGTTGTAGATGCCCTTCTTCGCGGGATATTCGAATCCGGGAATCACCTTTATGGATCCTCCGCATCCCTCAAGCCTCGACAGGTTGGATTCCGGCACTCTCACCCAGAGGAGGGGGACCTTATCTCCAGTCTCCGTGTAGTTGGCCCTCACCACGCTCCCGCCCAGCTCCGAGAGGCACCTCTCCACATCGCTCAGGTGCTCCTCCAAGAACTCGTTGGATGTGAAGACGAGGGTCGCGTAGGCGTATCCTCCCCTCACGTACCTGGCATTAACGCCGAACACCTCCTTGAGGAGGTTCCTGGCCGAGGTGGCGTACCACACCTCGTCGCTCACGTAATAATCGTCTCCCCTATACTTCCCGGATGACATCTCCCCGTAGGCATAGCTGACGTAGGCCGTAGCCATGAGGAGGCTCAGCAGGAGGCCTATCAGGAAGGACCTACTCATCTCACCACCACACCATGCTCTTGCTGAGGACGTAGTTCACGAGGAACCCGACCAGGATGCCCACGAACTGGGAAGCCAGGGACTCCATCCCGAGGAACCTGTAGAGGGACACCGAGACGCCGTACTGGGTGAGTATACCGGCCAGGTTGGCTGCATGGTACCTCAGAACGCTCTGGACGAACCCGCTCCTTCTCCTCCTCCTGAACGTCCAGATGTCGTTGAGGAAGAAGTTGCTCAGCAGCGACACCTCTATTGCGACGGCGGACGCGACCTCGTGTATCAGGCCGAGCCCGTACCTCAGGATCCAGAGGACCGCCAGGTTCACCACCGTGCCAACGGCCCCCACTATGGCGAACCTGACTATGGGAGGGCTGAGCTCCAGTACGTGCAACAGGTAACTCAGTATGACACCGCCCCCCAGCTTCGAGGAACCCCTCCTCCTCAGGCCGAAGGTGTAGGGGACCTCACACACCCTTGAATAGTTCCCCTTCACCAGCATCTCCAAGAGGATCTTGAAGCCCTTGGGATCCAGCTCCTCAACGACCCTCTCCACCACCGACCTCCGGAACATGAAGTAACCGGAGGAGGGATCCCTGATGCCCCTGACCTTGGGAAGGAGGATCCAGGCGAGCAGTATCGATCCCTTGGAGATGATCCTCCTCAGGAGCCCCCACCCAGCCACGGACCCTCCCTCCACGTACCTGGAGGCTATGGCTATGTCGCAACCCTCCATCACCTTCCTGTACAGTTCGGGAAGCAGCTCAGGCGGGTGCTGGAGGTCGGCATCCATCACGGCCACTACATCTCCCTCGGCCAGCCCCAGTCCCTCGACCACGGCCGAGGAGAGCCCCATCTTCCCCGGCCTCACCTTGACCTTGATGGGGTACTTGGTGGAGAGCTCCTTGGCCAGGTCGGCCGTTCCGTCCGGGGAGTTATCGTCCACTATCACTATCTCGTAATCCACACCGGCCAGTGCCCTGTCTATTCGACTCACCAGCTCCTCCAAGTTATCTCTCTCGTTGTAGGTGGGGATGATTATGCTGATCAAGGCCGGTGCCTCCTCTGGGGTCGGAAAGGCCTGCGTAAAAAATTTCCCCGTCAGGAGAGGTTCCAGTACTTGGAGAGTACGCTCTTGGCATCGTCTATGGCCAGCCTGGCCCTTCGAATGACGTAGTCGTCCTCGCTCGGAGCCCTGCCTTCGATCTCCTCCGGGTCGAAGCCCATGTCCAGGGATGCGAAGCCCCTAACTATCCCCAGCCACCCCCAGTTCCTCACATCCTCACTGTAACCGCTTATGAGGAGTTCCACCCTGTGCTCAGCCGGAAGTGAGGACGCCCACCTCCCCAACCTCCAGAGCCCCCTCAAATCCAGTCCCAACTGTGTGAGGGGGTCCAGAAAGTGCGGATCGCTTCCCCCATGGGCTATGAGCAGCTTGGGCGCGAAGGACTCCACGATGGGCCTCACCAGCTCCTCGAAAGCCATCTCGTAGGAGGAGGGTCCCGCCCCGGGAGGTAGGGGGATGTTGACCGTGTATCCCTCTCCCCTCCCCCTCCCCACCTGCCTCGCGAACCCCACACCCGGATAGATG
>Ga0256835_1000564_pt1 | contig 26690 bp, 25 predicted proteins | sample PIR30metaG_FD_185972 | JGI IMG/M metagenome (GOLD analysis project Ga0256835, IMG submission 185972) | Hydrothermal vent microbial communities from East Pacific Rise, Pacific Ocean - PIR-30 | ecosystem: Environmental > Aquatic > Marine > Hydrothermal vents | place: Pacific Ocean: East Pacific...
CAGCAGGATGACCAGTTCTCGTTTCTCATTGCGTTTTTCTTCCACGCCAAAGAGATATTTGATAATCGGAATATCCCCTACAACAGGGGCAAATTTGCCCGCGCTTCCTTCCGCAGAATCAATCAGGCCGCCAATGATGAGCATCTCGCCATTCTTTACCTTGACCATGGTTGACATTTCCCGAACATTGACTTCAGGTAAACCGACAACCATAGATTGATCACGGCCAAAAACTCGCTCAGGAATTTCATTATTCACCAAGTCTGTTGTAATAGGCGTTAAATGTAAAATTACTGTTTCGTCATCAACGATAGAAGGCAGAATGCCCAACGCTACACCGGAAGAAACATTTCCAGGAGTAACACTGTAGGTTGGTGTATCATTTTCATCGTAATCAACTTCGATTTTCTTAATATAAGCACGGTTATTAAAGACACTCAAAACAGCAGGGTGACCATTCATGGTGGTCAGCTTTGGATTGGATAGTACCTTAGTGTCCCCCTGTTCATTAAGTGCATTCAGAATTACATTGAAGCCAACATCACCCAAGGCCACTCTGGAGAGAAAAGGTACATGATCACCACGTTCATGACCATTATAATTTTCAGTGTATTTACTTTGTGGATAGACTTGTCCAAATCCTCCTGCGCGTGCAATACCATCTGTGACAGCGGCTGCTGGATTGCCAAACTGCAAAATGCCCTGAACATTCAATCCATCAAAAATCGTTTGCCAGTCGATGCCAATCCTTGAGTTGTCCTGCAGATAAACTTCAATAATTTTGGCTTCAATAGCTACCTGACGATAAATTTCCCTGTTCAGGTTATCAAAATAATGTTTTATGATATTTTGTAACCGAAGAGGAGCGACGACAGTGATCAGGCCCAGGGAACGGTCCATGAAAAAATATGGATCTTCTTTCGAGCGGCGCCTGACAGCTCGCTCCTGTTGTTCGGTTTCTATTTTGTTTTTCTCTTGAGAGCCATTCCTGGCTTCAGCTTTGGTTTTTTTGGTTTTGCTATCAACGAGTATGGTCTGTTCCTGTTCCATGAGCATAGACAGGTTTTCATTAATGTTTTTCCAAAGATCAAACTCGTTTTCTGAACTGGTAATTTTGGCCGTTCCCTCAGTATCCGTTCCTGTATCGACATCTTCGCCTGTTGGAATAAAGTCACCGCCAACATTGGAGGCATAGGAACCTTTCATATTGGGGATGGAGACACGATACTGGCGGGTAACCTTGAACTTGATAATGATAGTATTGTCCTTGACTTCATGGAAATAACCTACCTGGCGAAGCAGATTATCTATCGCTTTGAAATAATCATCATCTGCTCTGATATTGACATCCACTTTGACTTCACGATCAACATCGCTTGCCCAGCTAACGCTCATGCCGCGCAGGTTGGCCAGCCGTTTCATAATATCCCAAAGGGGCTGCGGTCCTTTGGTTGAAGTAATATTTGCTCCAACCTTGACCGAATACTGTTCATCCTGCAGCTTCAGTTCATTGTCCGCCTTTTCCGTCGGGGCAATATATCCAGGATTCTGATAACGAACAGGTAATTGAGGAGGCATTTGAGGTTTGGCCACCTGTTCCTTGGCGACTTTTTCAGCGCTGGGAGGTTCTGGCACCTTTGTATCTGCCTGGTGGTTACATCCGGTTGAGCCTGCCGCAATAAAAAAACAGAGGCTGATTGACAAAAGGTATGGTGTAAATTTCATAGGTTTTTCCTCGTTCCTCAGACCAAAAGTTCAATTACAGGGACTGGCTGAGGGCAATTCTGCCCTGGATATACTTTTTCAGGTCTGGCGCGATGCGGAAACCTGAATAGAGAATCTTTTTATATATAGCCGTCGCTTCGGCATGTTTATTCATTTTGTCCAGGATACGAGCCCGGCTGATCAGTGAATTCAGGTTCTCTCCATAGAACTTGTCATGCCGGTTGAGCAGTTTCAGTGCAACGGGATATTTTTTCTGCTGTTCGCAGAAAGCAGCATAGCTGAGCAGAGCCTCGGCAAGCGGTTTTTTCCCTTGGATGGCCAGGTCAAAGTAATGCTGGGCAGTTTTCATATCCTGCATGTTGGCACTGGCAATGGCTGCGGTAAGGGCAGCCGAAGCCAAGTGCCTGTCCAGCTTTAGAGCCTGTTTGGCATAATAAAGCGCTTTGGCGTTTTGTCTGAGCTGGACAAGATACAGTGAAGCGATCTTGCTGGCCAGTTTGGCATTGTTGGGCCATTTTTTAAAAGCCTCCTTGTAATGGGCAATGGCCAGTTCATACTCTTCTTTTTTTTCAAAAGACTGGGCCTTGGCAATAGACTGCTTGGCAGCCACAATTGCAGGCGGAAGAGCCATCTGTTGCTGGATCAGGATAGCCTCCTGCTCCGTTACTGTTTCGTCAGTTTCAAAGCTCAGGTTGTCTGCAGCTTGTTCAGGCCAGTTGAACGCTTTGGATTTAGGATGAATGATAATGGTGTTAAAGCGCTCCTCTTTCTTCAGGTCTTTGAGATTGAGGATAATGTCAAGCGCGAAATCCCAGGGAACATCATCAAGGGCCAAGGTCAGTGAGCCGTTGACAGATTCGTCGACAATAATATTCATGCCGCTGACTTCACGGATCAGTCTGAACACATTGTGCAGATCAATTTTATAAAAATCAACGGTTATGCGTTCCTTGTTGTATCCGGAAAAGTTAAACGCATCCTTCATCGAGGCTGCCACAGTTTCGGCATCAATTTCTTTTGCTCTTTCTGTTGAGGCGTCAACCTTTGGTAATTGGCTTTCTATAATTTTTTTCTCTTCGATCAGTTTGGATACAGTGTCTTTTTTCTTTGCTGTTTTTTCCTGGATTTTGATTTCCAGGCCGCGGCCAGTCGGAATTACCTGAAAGGGGAAGAGCGTGTCCGAAGCAGCCTCAAGAACAAAACGCAGTCCTGTGGCCCGTTTGGCGACCTGAATATCGGCTAAAGCAGTGCCGACATGTTTCTGTTTGCTGAGCGTGTCACCATTGACATCATTCACATCAATATATAATCGGGCCGGCCCCTTGCCCTTGTTCTCAACGACATTATAGCGATAGGAGGGAACTTTGCCATCGGCAACAAGAGTAACGACAGTTTCATGTGGCTTGGTGATAACCCGTATATCTTTAATGGTTATGGTCTTTTTGGCCGGCGTTGCCGCAGCCTTGGATTGTGCTTTGCCCCCGGCAATATTGAGAAGTATATCGTTCCCTTTATCCACCACACTGAACTGACGGGATTCCGGCAGAGTGATGGTAAAACGTGTTAGAGGTGGATTGCTGTCAGTGATTGTTTCTGTTGCCAGGTGAATATCGGCGCCTGCCGGCAATTTTGGCGTTATGTCGGCCTTGATCGCACTGTCAGCAACATCAATGACGATACGGGCGGGCTTGAAGAGTTCATAGACCGTGTAATTGGGAACAGCGGTACCACTCAGTTTGAGTTGCATACCTTGCGGGCTTTGACTGGCCTGGATCGACGTGATGGTGTTTTTCTGCGCCTTGGCTGCATCAGCTGTTAAACCGGGAGATGTGAGTGTCAGAGACAGGACACACACGAGCAGGCTACACCAGAGAGATCGACGTAATCGTTGTTGAATGAAAACTGAAAAATGATACATTTCTATTGCTCTCCCTCTTTGTTCAGACGCATGACAATGGTGTTCTTAATCTCTTTACCTGCCCTGGTATGGGCGGTTTCAGTTATAATAACCTGTTGCCGGGTTATTCGTGTGACAACGCCACGACGGCCAATAGGTGTGCCTTCACGGATGGTATATCCTCGTCCTGTCACATCTTCGACCATGGCGATTTTTTTATGCGGAGTTTCCAGAATCGCCACTAAACGAAGTTGGCCAGGTTCAAACTGGCGCATGCCGGTGAGCTCGATATCTTCGTCAATGATTTCATTGGGGTCGAGTTTGGGCGTGGCCGCCTTTTCACTGATAAATGGCACAAAGGGATCGGGACGCCCATCAAGTACATATTCAAATCCCTCTTTATTCTGGTCCAGTATCTCTGACAGGGGTGAGGAGGGTTCCAGTATGTCACCTGTTGGGGTATTTGCATGGGAGTGAACGGGCAGACTTCCACCGATAACACTAAGCAACAGGATCGAAATCGACCATTTGGCAACAGTATGCGTCAACATGTTAGAAATTTTCATACAGAGGTGATTATTTCTTTCGTTTCTTCTTCTTGGAAGGATCCTGGTTGGTTTTGGTGTTGGTAAATCTATACGTTACCAGGCGACATTTTGATTTCAGCAGCATCTCTCCCCCTTCCATTTTAGGTGATCCCATACTGATGTTGTTGACTGTGACGATGCGGTCCAGTTTGCTCACCTGATCCAGGAAAAAACCCATATTATGGTACGGGCCGCGAATAGAGATATCGACAGGTATTTCTGCATAAAAATCTTTTGGTGTTTCCTTGCCAGGCTTAAAGGAAAGGAAGTCCAGTCCCGCACTTTTCCCGAGGTCAGAAATAGACCGAAGCAACTTGGGAATTTCTTTGGTTTTGGGGAGAACCACCGCCGCCTCAGCAAATTCTTTCCGTGTTTTTTCTATTTCAGCCTTATATTTGGGCAGATTTCTTGCCGCCTTGCGGGCCCTGTTGAGATCTTTATAGGCCTTGGTAATCTGTGTTTTTAGACCTGTGATCTTTTGGACCTGATCCTGATAATAGAAGAAGTAGAAAAGAGCTACTGGAATCAAAACAGCCAATATGGCTATTGCTGCTTTGGCCTTTGTAGAGAGAGGTATATACTTCTCGTCTATGAAGGTATCATATTTACTTACTGTTGTACTGGAGGCCATGAGCTGTTCGTCGTTTATCTGGTTTGCTGGTTCAGTTGATCCACACGTTCACTTCCAGGCACCACATGCATGGAACGAGCGAAATTTTGCAGAGCTTTATCCGCTTTCTGTTTTGTCGTCTGTTCTTGTCCTTGCTTGCCAGAAGGAGTTGTTGTTTCTTTCTCAGCTTTTTCCGGCACTCCAATACTGCATGTGAGAGAAAATGATTTGAGATTTCTTCCCGCATACTGTTTCAGTGACGAATTGGTCAGGCTGACATCTTTTATGTAAGGAGATTTTTTCAACTCTTCCATATAAGCAGCGATGGTGCGATTGTCCAAAGCCATGCCTTTCAACGTCAGATTTGACCCTTTCTGCGTCAGAGAAGTCAGCCACATTCGTTTGGTCGGTGTTCGGTTGGCTATTTCATCCAGAATATGAACAGTCAACGAAGATTCTTTCTTGAGTCTGTGGATGATGTCAATCTTCTTTTCCAGGAGTTTTTTATCTTTCTCGAGTTGTTTGATTTGCTTTAATACTTTGTCGTAACGCTGTTTTTCCTGGCGAATCTTTGTCAATTCTTGCTGAAGTTGCTTTGCCTTGCTGGCCTGGAGAAAGCCTATAGCACCAAGAAGAACAAGAAGACCTACCATGGCCAGGGCAAACAGAGTAATCTGTCGTTTGGCTCTGGCTCTGCGTTTTATTTCCCGGACGGGAAGAAGATTTATGCGTACCATGATCTCTAAAAGTCAGCAGGCCGGATGGCCAGCCCAGCTGCAATAGCCATTTCCGGCGCAATGGCATCAATGTAATCCGGGTCGATTTTCTTCCTGTTGAAGCTCATATGTACAAATGGATTGAAGGAGTCGACTTCCAGGCCTGTTTCCCGTTCAATAAAGGATATAAGACCCTTTACCTTTGAGCCGCCTCCGCTCAAAACCAGTCGATCAAGAGGGGTTTCCGGATGGTTGGCCATGTACAGGTCAATGGCTTTCTTCATTTCCAGAACCCATTGCGTACATGTCTGATTAAAAATATTTTCTATTTTTTCCTTATCGTCCAGAAGAGGAACCAGACCAAGCTTTATTTTTTCCGCCTCGTCATAGTCAATATCAAGGGCGTTGGCTATCTGATCGGTCAACTGTTCACTGCCGACGACCACATCTCTAGCCAGAACCGATGCGCCTCCAGCAATGATGTTGATATTCATCTTGGAAGCACCAATGTCCACAAGCGCTACATTCTCTTTGGAGCCACTTGTTGTTTCCCAGATATTTTCCAGAGCAAAACCATCGACATCGACCAGGACCGGTTTCAGTTTTTGCGCCTGAAGCATCTCAAGGTAATCATCAATGACATCTTTTTTAGCCGCCACCAGCATAACATCGGTACGGTCGCTGTCCGGTCCGCCTGTTTTAAGGTCCTGGAAATCAAGGTACACTTCGTCAATGTCAAAGGGGATATACTGTTCAGCCTCAGCGTGGATGTATTCAGCCAGTTCCTCTTCATCCATGACTTCGAGGTTGACTTTTTTCACAATGACGGAATAACCGGAAATGGAAATACCTACTTTGGCATGACTTTTAATCTTGAGATTTTTGAAAAGGGCGGCAACGATCTTGCCGACCTCTTCAGGTTCCTGGAGAACGCCATCTTCAACCGAACCGGGCGGCAGAGCCGCACTGCCAAGTGCGATGATGGTATAGCCTTTGCCTGTTTTCTGGAGTTTGCAAACCTTGACCGCTGAGGAGCCGATGTCTACCCCAATGACCAGTTGCTCTTTTTTTGCCATAAGGTGTTTATTCCTGTGACGCAGGTGATAGTAAAGGGTGCTGTGAATAAGTGACTCCTAAACACAGAGTACAAATTCTTGGCCTGGTTTTATTTAGGTCATAAAAAAAAATATTTGTCAAGAAAGCTGGTCGGTTTTTTTTGTTTTTTTCTTTCTTAAAAAACAATGAGATAGCATTTGAAGACCTGCGTGCTATACCATATGTTGTGTGGCATGTGCGGAGTGCACTTTATTTAGTATGGGCAAGGCGGTGAGTTCGAAGAATGTTTCCTTGAGTTTTTTCTTCCCTTGGAGTACCTTCAAAGTATATTTTTCCTGTAAAAGCCGTTTCCTACAGCAGACAGGGTTTGATGAGAAATCCGAAAAAACACAAAAATAAATCGGCCATTCGTGAATATACTGAGGCCATTATCATCGCCCTTGTCCTTGCGCTTTTTATTCGTACTTTTGTTGTTCAGGCCTTCAAGATTCCCTCGGGTTCCATGTTGCCCACCCTGCTCATTGGCGATCACCTGCTGGTGAACAAATTCATTTATGGTATTAAGATTCCTTTCAGCGGTCATGTGTTGCTTCCCGTAAAGCAGCCAGCGGCTGGGGATATTGTCGTCTTTCGCTTCCCGAAGAATCCCAAGCTTGACTACATCAAGCGGGTGATTGGTGTGGCGGATGATACGGTTGAAATCAGAAATAAGCGGATTTATGTCAATGGAAAACCGTTTCCAGATCCATACGGTGTTTTTACCGATTCAAAAATTTTGCCGCCGGACATAAGCCCTCGTGACAATTTCGGTCCGGTCAAGGTGCCGAAACACCATATTTTTGTCATGGGTGATAATCGGGATAATTCCTTTGATGGCCGATTTTGGGGTTTCGTCGACCTCGATGCCGTTCGTGGCAAGGCCTTTATAATTTATTGGTCATGGGATGTGCGCAAGCCACTTCTATCACTTGACCGATTTGCCTCGATCAGGTGGCGGCGAATCGGTCATATAGTCCATTAACAATTGGATATGACAACAGGTTATTTTTTCCCCCATCGTCACATTCTCGGTATTGATCATCTCACTTCGACTGATATTCAACATATTTTAAGCACGGCCCATTCCTTTAAGGAAATTTCCTCCCGCCCCATTAAAAAAGTCCCCACCCTGCGCGGCAATACCATTATCAATCTTTTCTTTGAGCCCTCGACGAGGACTCGGCTGTCCTTTGAAGTGGCCGCTAAACGAATGAGCGCAGATACTTTCAATATCTCTGCTTCGACCTCGAGCGCTACTAAGGGCGAGACCCTGATTGACACGGCCCGCAATATCACGGCCATGAATCCGGACACCATCATTATCCGGCATGCGTTTTCCGGGGCGCCGCATATGCTGACCAGGTATGTGGATGCAGCCATAATCAATGCCGGTGACGGCACCCATGAACATCCTTCACAGGGGCTTCTTGACATGATGACAGTTCAGGAGCACAAGGGGCGGCTGGACGGACTCAAGGTCGCGATTATAGGAGATATAGCGCACAGCAGGGTGGCACACTCCAATATTCTGGGTTTCAGCAAGATGGGCTCTGAAGTGTATGTCTATGCGCCGGCAACATTGATGCCGCCGGCCCTGGGGCAGTTAGGCGCCAAAGTATGTACCTCGTTGACGGAGGCCGTGGAGGATGCCGATGTGGTGATGACCCTGCGGATTCAGAAAGAACGACAGAATGATCCCCTACTGCCCTCGTTCAGGGAATATTCCCGGCAGTATGGCATTACAAGGGAAATTGTTGAGCGGGCCAGCCCGGATGCCATTATCATGCACCCTGGACCTATTAACAGAGGCGTGGAACTGACGCCTGATCTGGCTGATTGTTCCCAATCCGTTATCCTTGATCAGGTAACCAACGGTGTTGCCGTCCGGATGGCTTTACTGTATCTCGTCATGGGGAATGCGCCGGTGGGTGGTGAATAAATCTGTTTTGGCAGGCAGGGAGAAAAACCATGGAAACCAGTTACCTGATTACAAACGGTCGTGTTCTTGATCCCCGTAACTCCAGAGATGAGACAGGGGACATCTTGGTTTGTGACGGTTTGTTCGCCTCTCCAGAAGAGGCCGGGAGTAATTATGTGGAAATTGATGCCTCGGGTTGCTGGGTTGTTCCCGGGCTTATTGATATGCATGTTCATCTGCGTGAACCGGGCGAAGAGTACAAGGAGGATATTCTCTCCGGCACCAGGGCTGCTGCCGCAGGTGGTTTTACCGCCGTGGCCTGCATGCCCAATACCAATCCGGTCAACGATAATGCAGCGGTCACAGCAATGATCCTTGATCGTGCCCGGGATGCTTCGGCCAGAGTGTATCCGGTGGCCGCCATTTCCAAGGGAAGCACAGGTGAATCGTTGGCCGAATTCGGTGACCTGCAAGAAGCGGGAGCTGTCGCGGTATCGGATGACGGCTTGCCGGTGCGCAATTCTCAGCTTATGCGACGGGCTCTTGAGTATGCGTCAGATTTCGGCCTGCGTGTTATTTCACACAGTGAGGAACCGAGCCTGTCCGGTGGCGCCATGAATGAAGGAGAGGTCTCCACCCGCCTCGGCCTGAAGGGCATTCCTGCTATTGCCGAGTCAATTATGGTGTATCGGGAAATCGCCCTGGCCGAATATACGGGGAAGCCTGTTCATATCGCTCATGTTTCTACAGCTATGAGTACGGAATTGATTCGTTCGGCCAAGGCGCGAGGGGTTCCGGTTACCGCAGAAACAGCACCCCATTATTTCACCTTGACCGAAGCTGCTGTCGAGGGCTATGACACCAATGCCAAGATGAACCCGCCCCTGCGAACCGAGGAGGATCGGCAAGCCATCCGCTCCGGCCTTGCTGATGGCATCTTTGATGCCATTGCCACTGATCATGCGCCCCATTCGATTCTGGAAAAAGAGGTGGAATTTGATCTGGCCGCCAATGGCATTATCGGACTGGAAACCTCTCTTTCGCTCAGCCTTGCCCTGGTGCGCGACGGAGTGATTGACGCGCAGCGCCTGATCGAGCTGCTTTCTGTTCAACCTGCCGCATTACTCGGCGTTGCCGGTGGAACGCTGGCCATCGGGGCGCCTGCCGATCTCACCATTATCGATCCGGACGCAGAATTTACTTTTCTTGAGGAGTGCATTGTTTCGAAAAGCAAAAATTCTCCTTTTCTTGGCCGGAAACTGCGCGGAAGGGCAGTGCTCACCATGATGGGCGGTCGGATCACCCATTCACTCCTGCCCGGCGTCTGATGGCGACAACAGTTACGATCAGGGAGATATTATAGCATTCCAGAGGGCTGGCCGTTGTTTATCGTCTTGTCTACGATAACCGGCAATCTGTCAGCAAGGACGATCTCTTCCGGGCAGACCCTGGCCTGGTAGGCAAGGATTTGCACGCCCTGCTGCTGGACCTTGGCAAGCGTTCTGCTGTACTGCGGGTCTATCTTTGTGGCCGGTGCAAAGCGGCTGGCATCGGAGCGCTGCACACAGAAGAGAACGGCGCTTTGATACCCCTGGTCAGCCAGTTGCGCAAGTTCAACAAGATGTCTGGTGCCCCTGCTTGTGACTGCATCCGGAAACAGGGCCGTCCCGTTTTCCGCCAGCGAACAGTTTTTCACCTCAATATAAACCGGGCCATGTTGTGTCTTGAGCAGAAAGTCAAGACGGCTTTTTTCGGAAACGCGCACCTCGGGTTTGATGGAAAGGATTTCTCCCCAGACGTCTATGACGCCCTTTGTAAGGGCTTCGTGAACGATTTTGTTGGTTCTGGCAGTATTCACACCAATCCAGATGTCCCCAACTTGCACCATTTCCAGGGTCCAGGCATATTTGCGCTTTGGATTGTCTGAATGGCTGATGAGCACCGGGCTGCCTGGGTCTGAACAGCCACGCATGGAGCCGGAATTGGGGCAGTGTACGGTGAGAATTTTGCCGTCTGCAAGCTTGATATCCGCGAGAAAACGTTTGTAGCGTTTGAGAAGAACACCTGTTTTTTGCTTGGATGGCAAGCGCATAATTGTATGTAAGGGGTTTTTCCCGGAACCTGGTTTACGTACCCGGGATTTTATTTTATGATAACTGCCAGAATGCACCTGGCAACAGCATGGATACAGGCTCTGTTGCGCCTGATAGCCCACCGTTTACGGTGTCGGCAGGTTTTAACAATTAAGGAGAACAATGACAATGAAACTTGGAATTAACGGTTTCGGCAGAATTGGTAAGCTCTCGGTATGGCATCACGTTTCCCGGAAATTTTTTTCTGAGATCGTTATCAATCTTGGGCGAAATGTCGGTACAGGCCTGTCCGATATTGCGGCTATTTTAGAGAAGGATTCCACCTATGGCCGCCTGGGAACCTACCTGCATGGCCATACCGCCGGTCGAGTCGTGGAAAACCTCAATGAGGAGGCCGGTTCCATGACTGTCAATGGTGTACCGGTCACCTTTCTGCGAAAGGAGCGTAATCCCAAAGATATCAGATGGCAGGAAAACGGCGTTCGCCTGGTGGTTGATACCACCGGCGTGTTCAAGGATCCCACTGCTGATCCGGACGAGGGGCGGGGCTCGATTCGCGGTCATCTTCAGGCCGGTGCTGAAAAGGTGCTCCTCTCCGCGCCGTTCAAGATCAAGGCCAAGGGTATTGAAATGCCTGATGATGCGGTGACAACAGTCATGGGCATTAATGATGATGATTATGATCCTGCCCGCCATTCCATTGTTTCGGCGGCCTCCTGTACAACGACTTGCCTGTCGTATATGATAAAGCCACTTATGGATCATTTCGGCGCGGATCGAATGCTCTCCGCTTCCATGGTGACGGTCCATGCGGCAACAGGAAGCCAGAAGGTGCTGGATCGTCTTCCTGCCGCCGGAGCCACTGATCTCCGCAAGAATCGTTCGATTCTCAACAATATAATTTTGACCACAACAGGGGCGGCCAAGGCGCTGGCGCTGGTTATTCCGGAGATGAAGTCCATCGGTTTTATCGCTGAATCAGTCAGGGTGCCCACTTCGACAGGTTCCCTTATTGTTTTGGTTCTGAACCTGCAGGATGATTTGAATAATCCAATCAAGCGCGACCTGATCAATTCCATCTACAGGGAATATGCCGGCTCGACAAAGTATCTTGAGTACTCCGAAGAACAGAATGTATCGTCGGACATCATCGGCACTCCGGCCGCTGCCGCGGTGATTGAGTCCACCGAGACTCATACCCGGACAGCTTCCATCAGTGTCAATCTCGAGCACGTGAAGAGCTGCAACTTTGAACCCGGAATTGTTCCACCGGTTCTCGAGGTGCCGGTTACCCAGGCTGTAATTTATGGCTGGTATGACAATGAGTTGGGGAGTTATACAAATATGCTGGGCGACCTAACGGTTTCCATTGCAGAGGGAATGCTGTAAACCCCCGCGTCATCATACGGGATATGCGGCCCGGGGATGTGGATGATGTGGTCAGGATTGCCCGGAGCGGAATGCTTCATCCCTGGAGTCGCAGACAGGTTTGGCAGGAAGTCGTCTGTTCACGCAGCATGGCTCTGGTGGCCTGCCGAACCGGAATCTGCGGATATGTGTTTTTTCGCTTCATCGGTCAGGAAGCCGAACTGTTGCAACTGGTAGTTGAGCCGGCCTGTCATGGATGGGGTATAGGCGGGCGGCTCCTCAGGGTGGGAAGTCAACGGCTCGCAAGGCAGGGCGTGGCGGTTTGTTTTCTCGAGGTTCGTCAAAAAAATAATCGCGCCCGCTGCTTCTACGCAAAATTTGGTTTTGAAGATATTGGGCAACGGGTCAAATATTACCGACAGCCTGTAGATGATGCCGTTGTTATGAGGAAATATATTTCAGGGGACAGATCTGATGCGTACCATACGTGACCTGGAAATACGGGGAAAAAGGGTTCTGATCAGGGTCGATTTCAATGTACCCATGGATGAATCCGGCAAGATCACCGATGACCTGCGCATTGTCACCGTGCTGCCCACGGTTGATTATGCCCTGGAACAGGGAGCCAAGGTAATCCTCTGCTCGCATTTGGGACGTCCTCAGGGCCAGCGGGTGGAAAAATTTTCGCTTGCCCCTGTGGCGCAATATCTCAGTGATCATTATGAGAAAGAGGTGCCTCTTGCCCCGGATTGTATTGGTCCTGAAACCGAGGGTATGGTCAATAAAATGCAGGATGGCGATATCCTGCTTCTTGAAAACCTCCGCTTTCATGCCGGAGAGCAGGCCAATGATCCGGAATTTGCACGACAGTTGGCCAGGCTGGCCGATGTCTACGTAAACAATGCCTTTGCTGTTTCTCACCGTGCGCATGCATCCGTGGTCGGTGTGCCGAAATATGTTGCCGAAAAAGGGGCTGGATTTCTGCTGGAGAAAGAACTCGATTATTTTCACCGTTCTGTTGATAATCCTGTACGGCCGCTGGTTGCCATTGTTGGTGGAGCCAAGGTGTCCAGTAAGCTTGGCGCGTTAAAAAATATGCTCGCCAAGGTGGATGCCATGCTCATCGGCGGGGCCATGGCCAATACCTTTTTGAAAAGCCAGGGGTATTCGGTTGGAGATTCCAAGGTGGAGGATGATCTTCTTGATGCGGCAACAGAGCTTTTGCATGAGGCAGACCGGCAGGAGGTAAACATCTATTTGCCCGTTGATGTGATAGCTGCTGAATCTTTCAGTGCCGATGCCGAAAGCAAGCGGGTGACCATTCAGGATATACCGGACAAATGGATGGCTCTTGATATCGGGCCGGCCTCGGTGATCTGTTTTTCCGAAGTACTGGCCGATGCCAGAACAATTATCTGGAATGGTCCCATGGGTGCATTTGAGATGGATGCGTTTGCGCAGGGGACCAGAGGTGTGGCCCGGGCAGTGGCGTCAGCCCATGCGCTTTCCATCACAGGTGGTGGCGACTCCAATGCCGCTGTGAAAAAATTTGGCGAGGCAGCCAATATATCCTATATGTCCACAGGAGGCGGTGCTTTTTTGATGCTCATGGAAGGCAAGGAATTGCCTGGAGTTGTCGCCCTTGAAGATTAAGCGAACGCAATGGAGCCAGAGATGAGTAGAATACCTCTAATAGCCGGTAACTGGAAAATGCATTGTACCATTGATGAGGCGGTCAGCCTGGCCCGCCAGGTTGCGGCATCGTCAAGAGGACTTAGTGACCGGCAGGTGATGATCGCCCCGCCAGCGACAGCCTTGGCGGCAGTGAGCGAGGCTGTCCAGGGTTCCGGAGTCGTGGTTGCCGGTCAGAATGCAGCCTGGAAGAAAGAAGGTGCTTACACTGGTGAAATAAGTCCTGTTATGCTCAGAGATGCCGGCGCGAACATGGTTATTCTTGGTCACTCCGAGCGCCGCCATATTTTTGGCGAGGATAACGCAATGATTAATCAGCGTATCCATGGCGCTCTGGCCGGCGGGCTTATTCCCATTCTCTGTGTCGGAGAAACATTGGATGAACGTGAAGAAAACAGGACCTGGCAGGTGCTTGAAGATCAGATTGTTGCCGGGCTTGAAGGCGTGGGCCGGGATGATATCGAGAAAATCGTGATAGCCTATGAACCGGTTTGGGCAATCGGCACGGGTAAAACAGCGTCAAAGGAGCAGGCCCAGGAGGCACATCTTTTCATCCGTAATCTGTTGACAAGGCTCTATGAGAAAAACCTTGCCGAACAGATCAGAATACTGTATGGTGGCTCGGTTAAACCCGGCAATGTGGATGACCTTATGCAGATGCCCGATGTCGACGGCGCTCTCGTGGGAGGTGCAGCCCTGCAGGCCGATTCCTTTGATAGGATTATACATTTTCAATGACAACCCTACTTACCATAGTTCATGTGCTGGTGTGCCTGTTCCTTATAGGGATAGTCCTGCTCCAGCATGGCAAGGGCGCTGATATCGGGGCTACCTTTGGCGGGTCGAGTCAATCGTTATTCGGATCTGAAGGGCCTGTCCCACTGCTGAATAAGATAACGACCTTTTCCGCCATTGTTTTCATGGGGACCTCGATTACCCTTGCCTATCTGTCGGCAAACAGATCAACAGGTACGGTTATGAGTGATGTACAAACATCTCCTGTTGAGCAGAGTATACCGGCACCGCAGGCGACAACAACTCCAGTAACCATCCCCTTGCCGGCAACCGAACAGGATCAGGATGCGAAAACGGAAAGCGTAAAGAATACAGTTACTGAAGAACACGCGGTTGTTCATCAGCAGGCAGTACAGCAGGAAGGGGATAAAACTGAAAATAATCCGAATAAATAGATTGATTGCCGAAGTGGTGGAACTGGTAGACACGCTATCTTGAGGGGGTAGTGGCCCACGGTCGTGCGAGTTCGAATCTCGCCTTCGGCACCATGTATATGCCGTGAATTGCAGTATTTGTAATTCACGGCTTTTTTATTTGTCCAACAGAATATATATTTTTACGTAACCCCCGTTAGGGTGTGGTCAGGGTCAACGATGTTGCTGGTGATGAATACACCTGTGGAGAAAGAGTATGTTGAAAAAGAGAAAGCGTCTAATCTGTATTTTCTGTGTTGTCTTTTTTGTTGTTTTCTATAGTGTTCCACCTGCGTTTTCAATGGATCTGTATGGATTTGGGAGTTATTGGGACAGGGATGAGGTGGATGGTGCCTGGGGAGGCGGACTGGGAGCCAGTCTGCCCCTTTTCATTGATTATTTCCGCCTTGACGGCCGAATATATTTTTTTGAAAACAGTGAGTTGGGATCAGACGATGAGCTGACCCTGCTCCCTGTGGACTTCGGCCTGCAGGTTCATATTTTTCCAGACGGTTCCATGGATCCGTATGTACTTTGCGGCTTTTCCTACCTTTATGCCGACGCAGAGAAAATTGATGTTGACTCAAAATTTGGCGTTTACGTAGGAGCTGGAGTGGATTTTGATCTGAGCATGCCTTTTTTTAAAGTCTTTGCCGAGGCGATGTACCGGTTTAACGAACTGGATGCAGCACTTGATAACGATTTGGATGTTAGTGGTTTTACGGGGAATATTGGATTGAAATTTACCTTTTAATACTGTTTCCTTTCTCGGTGTGGAGCCATGCAATCTTATACATATTAATAATTATGGGCTGTTATGCATAGGCCAATGTGCTTGAATTGGTGCAGGTCTTTGTGGTGAACAAAGATGTCAAAATCGAACAGATAGCCTGTGCTGTCTACCAGGCGCTTTCCATCAAGTGGTGCGGAAAGAATAAAGCGTATGCAAAATGTTTGATGTGTCTCTGCGAGGTTTTTCCATTTACGCCTTGATTTTTTTTCAGCTCGTATGAGATAATAAATGCAATGTTACATGCAGCGCGTTTACCTGCGCTTGTTGCACTCTTTGCTGGAATAAGAAATGAGAGTGCTTTTACGTCATTTTTGAATGTAGATGAGTAAGGCGGTTGAATTATGCGATGTCCAAAATGTGGCTACATATCCTTTGATACTTTCGGCACCTGCAAAAAGTGCAACAGGGAAATCGGCAAACTGCTTGAGGAACTGGACGGCACTGTTTTTGAGGCCACAGCTCCATCTTTTCTCCATATTCGCCCCACGGACACTCTTGATACCTCTGAACCAGAAGAAGTTACGGTGGAACTGCTTGAAGAGGAGCAGCTCGATGAAGGAATTTCCATGCCTGGCTCTTTTGCCGACGGAGATGTCCTCACCGAAGATATGGATCTGGATGAGGGCGCTGTCGGTGTGGTTGTTGCCGAGACAGAGGAGATTGAGATGAAAGAAGAGATCCTCCTTGATGAGGCTGCCTTGGGCGAAAATGACTCATCTGCGGATGGAGAGGAACAGGAAGCCGATCTTGAGCTGGATTTTGGCGATATAGACATTTCTGATCTTGCGCCACCGGAAGCCGAACAGGAATTAGAATTGAGTATGGGGGAAACGCTGAGCGAAGAACCCGTGGCTGCGGCAGAGCCCGCCAGTATAAAGTCGACTCCGGCCCAGAGCTTGGGGGCAGGAAGCTCTGGGCTTGAAGATTTGCAGGTGGAAGATCTGGACCTGGATGTTCCAGCACCCTTGGTCAGTGGCAGCAAGATTGGCGAAAAGTTGATGCCGTCGGTCAAAACCGGCACTGCATTGGATGATTTTGATATTGATCTCGGCGAGCTGATCAGCAAGGAGAAGTAACCTCTTCATTTTTTGCCAGGGGTTCCCGGCCGGCACATGAAGAAAAAAATCTTGACAAACAGTGAGGCAATCTGATAAATAAATTGCCTTCAATGACTCAGGTGCCGGGATAGCTCAGTCGGTAGAGCAACGGACTGAAAATCCGTGTGTCCCTGGTTCAAATCCTGGTCCCGGCACCATCTGAGTTTTAAAAAATTAAGGCGATTGCAATCTGTTGCGTGCAATCGCCTTTTTTATTTGCTCTGCAATTATCCGTGTGCATTCTTTCTTCTCTGCGAAGAATATCCGCGCCTTGGGCGGAACAGGGAGCTTCATAGATATCCATTGATTATTGGGGAGAAAATAGCAAAAAGGGAATTTTTTTGCTTGTTTTGACTTTTCACATGCGGTAATCTATCCTATTTTAGGATGTTGTTTCAGGGATTCTTTTGTCAGTTGGCAAGGTGCTGTCCCTGGCAAGACTGAGGAGTTACAGTGCATTCTGCAACTCCTTTTTTATTTGAATATTCTCTGGCTGGGCCAGAGGGTGCATGTAACAGGAAAGAAAACCATCTGTGTGCAGCAGTTGAGGTATGTGAGATGAAACGAGATCTGACCAAGGTGCGCAATATTGGTATCAGCGCCCATATCGATTCTGGCAAGACAACCCTTACCGAGCGAATTCTGTATTATACACAGCGTATTCATGCCATTCATGAGGTTCGCGGCAAAGATGGCGTGGGCGCGACTATGGATTCCATGGAGCTGGAAAAGGAGCGGGGCATTACTATTCAGTCGGCTGCTACCTATTGTTCCTGGAAGGATCACCATATTAACATTATCGATACCCCCGGGCATGTCGACTTCACCGTTGAAGTGGAACGGGCCCTGCGGGTTCTGGATGGCGCAATTCTGATCCTCTGTTCGGTGGGTGGCGTTCAGTCCCAATCGATCACTGTTGATCGGCAGATGACCAGGTATAATGTCCCCCGAATCGCCTTTATCAACAAGTGTGATCGGACCGGCGCAAATCCCTATCGGGTGACGGAGCAGTTGCGCGATAAACTCAACCTGAACGCGGTCATGATCCAGATTCCCATTGGCCTGGAAAGTGACATGGAAGGCGTGGTTGATCTGGTTTCCATGAAGGCGATCTATTTTGATGGCGAGCAGGGAGACAAGGTGCGTTATGAAGAAATTCCGGACAATCTTAAGGAAGAGGCCGAAGAGCGGCGCGAGGAACTGCTTGATGCGGTTTCCATGTTTTCCGATGAGTTGATGGAGGCCATGCTCGAAGAGGAGGAGATCACCGAGGAGATGGTGCACGATGCCATCCGTCGTGGCACGCTGAGTCTTGAGCTTGCCCCGGTCATGCTGGGTTCGGCGTACAAGAACAAAGGTGTGCAACCGCTTCTTGATGCCGTCAACATGTACCTGCCCTGTCCCACTGATGTAGAGAATATTGCCCTTGATCTGGATAATGATGAGGCCGAGGTCAAGGTTTCCAATGATCCTGATGATCCTCTGGTTGCCCTTGCGTTCAAGCTCGAGGATGGCCGGTACGGCCAGTTGACGTATATCCGTACCTATCAGGGCGTTATCAGAAAGGGTGACACCATTATCAACACCAGGACCGGTAAAAAGACCAAGGTTGGCCGTTTGGTACGTCTCCATGCCAACGAGATGGAGGAAATCGAAGAAGCCGGTTCCGGTGATATCGTGGCTTTGTTTGGAGTGGACTGCGCATCCGGTGATACTTTCTGCGCCCCGGGCCTCAACTGGTCCATGAGTACCATGCATGTGCCTGCACCGGTTATCTCCCTTGCCATCCGGCCCGTGGACAACAAGGCTCAGGCAAATATGTCCAAAGCACTGAACCGCTTTACCAAAGAAGACCCCACGTTCAAGACCTATGTCGACCATGAAACCAATGAGACCATTATTTCGGGCATGGGTGAGCTGCATCTGGAGGTCTATATCGAACGCATGAAGCGCGAATACAACGCCGAGGTTGAGATTGGCGCTCCGCAGGTGGCCTATCGTGAAACCATCACCACCAGGGCGGATTTCAATTATACTCATAAGAAACAGACCGGCGGTTCCGGTCAGTTCGGTCGGGTTGGCGGTTACATGGAACCCCTGGAAGAGGGTGAGTATGAATTTGTTGACGAGATTGTCGGTGGTGTAATTCCCAGGGAATACATCCCCTCCTGCGACAAGGGATTCCAGGCGTCCATGGAGAAGGGTACGCTTATCGGAGCGCCTATTACCGGTGTGCGGGTTGTGATCAATGATGGTAGTTTTCATGCGGTTGACTCGTCAGATATGGCCTTTCAACAGGCTGCCAAGGGGGCGTTCAAGGAGGGCTATGCCAAGGCCAATCCGGTTATCATGGAACCGATTATGAAGGTGGCGGTTGAAGGACCTTCAGAGTTTCAGGGCGCTGTCATGGGCAGTCTCAACCAGCGGCGCGGTATGATTGTCGGTACCTTTGAAGAGGGCAACTACACGGTGGTTGAAGCCGAGATGCCCCTTTCAGAGATGTTTGGCTATTCCACCACTCTGCGCTCGCTTACCCAGGGCAAGGCAGAGTTTACCATGGAATTTTCCACGTATAAGCAGGTGCCCAAAAGTGTTGCCGAAGAATTGATGAAAAAATATCAGGAAGAGAAGAACGAGGGATAAGGGCGTACCTGGACCGATGCCCTGCCCCCAGAGCAGGGTGTAATGATGAGCAACAGATAATGAGGCAAACCAATGGGATATGAATCACTGGTCAATCAAAATCCATTACGAGTATTAAATCTTGGCCGGGCAGGAACCCAGTTAGGCCTGGTCATGGCCCGGGCCGGGCTTGGCAAAACAGCCCTGCTGGTGCAGATCGCGCTGGATTCCATCCTGCGCGGTAACAGGGTTATCCACGTCAGCATCGGTGAGTCCATCGACAAGACCAAAGTGTGGTATGATGATATCATGCAGTTTATTTTGCATGACTATACGGTCTCAAAGCCGCATGAACTGATTGATATGGTCGCCCGGCACCGCATGATCATGACATTTAAAGAAGATGCGTTTAGCCGGCCCCGCCTTGAAGAACGGCTTAATGATTTGATCCTGCAGGATATTTTTCGGCCTAACTGTCTGGTGGTCGATGGCTTTGATTTTGAAAATGCCGATCGGGCGACCATTGAGGATCTGAAGGATTTTGTTGAAAGCATGAGTTTGCAGGCGTGGTTTTCCGCGACAAGTCATCGCAATGATGACCGCATTTCACCGGCTGGCGTACCCTTTCCCTGCCATGAAGTGGATGATCTTTTTGACACGGTTATCCTGCTCAAGCCGGAAAAAGACGCCACGATCCAGCTCGATATTATCCGCAACAACGGTGTGGAAGTTGCTGCTGACACCAGCCTGAAGCTTGATCCCTCCACCATGATGGTCAAGGAGGGCTGAGCAAGGCTCCATTCCTGGCAGGCGGGGAATATTCTCCGCCTGTTTGCCCTCTGCTCTCTGCTGGTATGCGGTTTCGTCCCTGTATTGATCTTCATGGTGGCAAGGTCAAGCAGATTGTCGGTTCCACTTTGAAGGATGGTGCCTCAACCGCGCCTGAAACCAACTATACCTCATCACTTCCCCCCTCCCATTACAGTCGCCTGTATCAGCGCGACAACCTTTATGGTGGTCATGTGATCATGCTTGGTCCCGGCAACGAGGATGCTGCCCGGGATGCCCTGTCCGCCTGGCCGGGTGGTCTGCAGATTGGCGGTGGTATCACTGATGAAAATGCCTCCTACTGGCTGGAACAAGGAGCGTCGCACGTCATTGTTACCTCATATGTTTTTCATGACGGCCTTCTCGATTACAGCCGTCTTGAACAGTTGCGTTCGCTGGTTGGCCGCGAGCATCTTGTCCTTGACCTCAGCTGTCGTTTTCGCGACAATAACTATTATGTGGTGACGGATCGGTGGCAAAAGTTCACCCGGCTTGCCATTCACCAGGCGGTTCTTTCCGAGCTGAGCAGTTACTGTGATGAATTTCTTGTCCATGCCGTTGATGTGGAGGGCCAGTGCATGGGAGTTGATCCAGACCTTATTTCCCTGCTTGCGACCTGTTCCCAGGTCCCGGTGACCTATGCCGGTGGAGTGGCAAGCATGGCAGACCTTGCCCTTGTCCGTGCGGCGGGTCAGGACCGACTTGATGTAACTGTAGGATCGGCCCTTGATATATTTGGCGGCACGGGCCTGCGCTACGACGAGGTGGTGGCCTTTTGCAATGGTTGACAAACGGCAGAAAGAGACCGCCGGTGTTGAGGGGCTCGGTGAGATTAAACTTTTTGTCAGGCAGGATTTATATCGTGCCTTTCAACGTTGTGTCTGGATTCAGGTGCATGAATCGGGCCGGGATCGTCTGGAGATCATGGAAGAGGTCGTGGTTGATTTCCTACTCAAGCATAAGTGCTGATTGCTGCTTTTTTTCCTGTCGCTCTTGACCGGTGTTCCAGCTTCTTTTACTATGCCTTTTCAGTGTGCTTCTGTGCCGCCGCTTGTGGTGCTTTGGAAAAGTGGACTGTCGGGAGATGATGATTGCTGGGAATCGATTCTGCCATTTTTGTTCACGGTTTTTCCCATACATGGCCTCAATGTACAGGGGGACAGCACAGGGCGGCACAGCGGCAGCCAGGTGAATCTTGGTATTTTTATGGTTCCAACTAGGATGGTGAAATGATCAAAGTCCGGTTTTGGGGTGTTCGTGGCTCTATTCCCTGTCCTGGCCCCCAGACCATGAAATATGGGGGAAATACGGCGTGCATAGAGCTTCGTTTCCCCGAGGTGAACCGACATATTATTATTGATGCTGGTTCCGGCATACGTGAGCTGGCTACTCATATGCTTGCCCGTGATCTGCCAAAGGGCCCCATATCTACAGAGATTTATCTCACCCATACGCACTGGGACCATATCATGGGGTTTCTTTTTTTTGCCCCTGCCTATATCGCCAGCACCCGGATCAAGGTTTTCGGACCTGTTACCTACGAGGATGATCCCCTGGAAAAGGTCGTTGGCGGGCAAATGAAGTTCCGTTATTTTCCGGTCAACATGGATGGACTGGCTGCTGATATACGCTATGGTCAATTACGCGAGGAGCATCATATTGATCTTGGCGACGGAATCATCCTGTCTACGGCTGTACTCAACCATCCCATCACGGCCCTTGGGTATAGATTTTCCTATCGAGGGGCCATTTTCTGCACGGCTTTCGATACCGAGCCATTCCGCAATCTCTTTGTCACCGACCCTGAAGATCCCGCTTATGATGAGCGAATGGCTTGTGAGGGAGAAATCGCTGCCCGGGAACAGAATAAAGTTCTTGAGGATTTTTTTGCCGGTGCTGACCTGCTCGTCCATGACGCGCAGTATACAGAAGCGGAGTATCAGGCCAGCAAGATCGGTTGGGGACATTCCTCCATTGAGCATGCCATTGGAGCCGCACGGCGGGCCGGGGTCGGACGTCTGGCGCTTTTTCACCATGATCCGGATCGGACAGATGCCCAACTCGATGAATTTACCCAGCTCTATTGTCGGCGCCGGCACGAGAATGATACCGAGCTTTTTTTTGCTCGGGAAGGTATGGAACTGACGATTGCATAGAGGAGATTGAAGCAATGGATGAGGCTGTTCTGGATTGCTGTGGCCTGTCCTGCCCACAGCCGGTCATCAAGGCCAAGGAGGCCCTTGAAGCGGGACATGCCCAGGTAGTGGTCCTTGTCGATAACGAGGCATCCAGGGATAATGTAAAGCGCTTCGCCCGCAGCCGTGGTTGCGAGGTGGTAACGCGAAGCCTTGAACCTGACCGTTTTGAGCTGCGTATCAGTGCCGGGTCAGGGGAGGGGCAGCAGGATTTCGATGCTTCAGAGTATGCCTGTCCTGTGCCTTCTGCCAGCATCAACATGGTCTATGTGATCAGCGCCGACTCCATGGGACGAGGCAGTGATGAGTTGGGCTGGGCCTTGCTGCAGACCTATATCCAGACCATTGAGCAGGTCGATCCCCTGCCGCGCAAGATTCTTTTTTATAATTCCGGTGTCAGACTTGTCACCGGAGAGTCTGGCGCGCTTGATGCCCTGCGCCGATTGCAGGATAAAGGGGTGGAGATTATGGCCTGCGGCACCTGTCTTGATTTTTTTAAGTTGAAATCGGAAATCCAGGTTGGTCAGATTTCCAATATGTATGATATCATGTCGGCCATGAGCGAGGCAGACAAACTGGTCAGCCCGTTTTAATTGCAACGATCCTCTGCCACAGGAAAAGTTATGCGCAATCTGCGTGTCGTTATCTGTTTGCTGGTGTTTTTTGTGTTCCAGCCGTTTTGGGCCGCGGCCAATGTCAAGCCGGTCAAGTTTGATCCGGCCAGGAACCGTCTTATTGCCTATATAATAAGCCATCAGCTGCCGGCCCAGCATTTCAGCCATATTCCCTTTGACGATGCGCTTTCTCAAAGAGCTTTTTCTCTTTATCTTCGCCAGCTTGATCCGCGTAAGCGGTTTCTGCTCAAATCCGATGCCAATGAACTCGGTGCTTTTTCCACCCACATTGACGATGAGCTCCTGCGAGGAAGGATGGTTCTTCCCGATGCCGGCATGCAAATCCTTAATGAACGGATACGCGAAGTCGAAAAGATGATCGGTCCACTCATGGACAAAGGTTTTGATCCTGAGCGTAAGGATTATCTGGAATCTGATCCCAAGAAGATCACCTGGACCACGGACAAGGCCGCACGGAAGGATCGTTGGCGGCGGGTATTAAAGCTGCAGGTGCTGGACGAGTATCTGAATCTGCTCGAAAAGAAACAAAAAAAAGCCCAGGATGGGGAAAAAACCGGCGTTTCGACAAATCAGGAGACAACAACGGAGCAGACCGGCCTGGATCAGGAATTGTGGTCCAAGGCCATGGCCAATGTCCGCGAGCGGACCGCCAATTACCTGAAAAGACTTTTACGGGAGAGCCGTCAGGATCATTACAATCGGTATTTCGATGCTGTGGCACGGGCCTTTGATCCGCACACCAACTATCTGCCGCCCACCTCTAAGGAGGATTTCGATATTCACATGTCCGGTTCACTGGAGGGAATCGGTGCGTTGTTGCGTGAGGATGACGGCCATATCAAGGTGGTCCGGATTATTCCCGGTTCGGCTGCCGAGCGGCAGGGTCAGCTTCAGGCCGAGGACATTATTCTGTCAGTGGCGGAAAAGGATGGCACGCCAGTGGATATCAGCGATATGCGTATCCGCGAGGCCGTCAGCTATATCCGTGGGCCCAAGGGGACCGAGGTTATTCTGACTGTACGCAAGCCCGATGGGGTGACCGAGGTTATTCCCATTGTCAGGGATGTGGTCAAGATAGAGGAAACCTATGTGAAATCGGCTTTGCTCGGCGACAAGGCGGGCCAGAAAATCGGTTATATAAGAATTCCCAGTTTCTACCGGGATTTCAATGCCTCCCGGGATGGCCGCAAGGGAAGAAATGTGACCGATGATACCCGTGCCGCCCTGGTGGAGTTGAAGAAAAAGGGTATTGCCGGTCTGATTCTGGATCTGCGCAACGATGGTGGCGGTGCCCTAACTGATGCTGTTGATATCTCGGGTCTTTTTCTGGCCGGCAACCCGGTGGTCCAGGTCAAGAATTCGCGTGGTGCTATACGGATATTGGAGGATACCGATACATCGGTGGTGTATTCCGGCCCGCTGATTGTCCTGGTCAACCAGTTTTCCGCCTCGGCTTCGGAAATTCTGGCCGCCGCTCTGCAGGATTCCGGTCGAGCCCTGGTGCTCGGTGGTGAGCATACCCATGGCAAGGGAACAGTTCAGGCATTGATGGACCTGAACCGCAATCTGCCGTTGTTGCACCTGCGCAAATATGATGATCTTGGCGCGCTTAAGGTAACCATTCAGAAATTTTACCGCGTCACCGGTGGCTCGACCCAGTACAAGGGGGTTGAACCTGATGTGGTTGCCCCAAGCATGCTGGACTATCTGCAAACAGGTGAAAAAAACATGGATTATTCCCTGCCGTGGGACACAGTTGATTCAGTTCCATTTCAGGCCTGGGACAAATTTTCCTTTGATCCTGAAAAGAGCAGGAAAAAAGCCGACAAATGGATTGCCCACAGCGAAAAGTTTCACAAAATAAAAGAAGAGGCGAAAAAAGCGGAAGAACGGCGTGAAAAATCGGAGGTGGCTGTTTTTCTGTCAGGAATGAGGCAGGAACGATCGGAAAGTAAACGGGCCAGGGAAGAGGCAAAAAAGGCCGGACTACTTGATCCGGATATGGACGAGGAAAAACCGGACAACAAAGATAAACAGACTCTGCAACAGCAGCTTGCCCGCGATCCCTTTGTTGAGCTTGCCCGACATCTTATGAAGGAATCGTCAGACCTGGCAGCGCATAAATAACGTACCGGCCCAGAAACATTTTTTGTCTTTCGTCGCGATACCGGTCTTGACCGCCGTGCCTGCTGATCTCATCGCAGGCTGTCCAGGTATGTTGGGATCGTCTGTTGCTGGCCGCAAGCCCGTCCGTTGCCACGGAAGGGCTTTTTTTTCGCTTGAAATGCGTAGTCAAACATGATATGAATGGCCATTCATTTTTTCTTGAAGAGAATATACAAAATAATTGAACTGACGTGGCGAACCTGGAGCTGGCCCTGCGGGCCCAACAAGACAAGATTGTTTCCCTGTGGGTGGACAGGACGCTGGACAGTTATATATCATCTGGTTTTTTCAAGACTTCTCCTGATCGGTTTGCCAATCCGGTCGGGGCCAATATCCGGGAAGGGTTGGGTCGTCTGTATGCGCTTCTTCTGGAAGACGCAGCGCCCGATGAGCTGCTGGCTCCTTTGGATCAGGTGATTCGCATTCGTGCGGTGCAGGAGTTTTCACCTTCTCAGGCCGTTGCGCCTATTCTGGAGATAAAATGGGTCGTTCGTCAGGTGCTTGCCGGAGAACGGGCTGACAAGGATATCGAGACAGAGCTTGACGAATTTGATCTCAAGGTGGAACGCATGGCTCTGCTTGCCTTTGATATGTATACCGAGTGCCGGGAGCAACTGTACCGCAATCGGATTAATGAATTAAAGAGCGGGCGTCATATCCTGACCGATTCCGGCTGTATTTCATCGCTGCTGCGGCAACAGGCTCCAGCATCGTGAAAAAGTAAGTAACAGGGTTGCCGAGAGGCAGTTTTTGCAAATCATTCGTGTTCATTTGAAGCGAGGGAGTAACCAATGAAGTACATCATCCCGTTGGCGGCAGTCTTGGGCTTGGTAGTCTTTTCGTGGATAGGCTCGTCCATACCGGGTATGCAATATATCTTCGGTATCCTGGTGCCGTATTTGGCATTTGCCTTTTTCATCGTCATGTTCTGCTACCGGGTCGTCCAGTGGGCCAAATCGCCTGTGCCCTTCAGGATTCCGACGACCTGCGGGCAGGAGTTCTCACTTCCCTGGATCAAATACGATAAACTGGAATCACCTCTTACCGCTCCGCAGGTCATGGCAAGGATGTTTTTCGAGGTTGTCTTCTTTCGCTCCCTGTGGCGTAACACCAAGGCCATGATTTACAAGGGCCCGAAACTGACGTACGAATCGAGCAAGTGGCTCTGGATGTTTGCGATTTTGTTTCATTACAGCTTTTTAGTCATTCTTCTTCGTCATCTGCGCCTTTTTCTTGATCCGGTGCCTGGTTTTGTCTCCTCACTTGAGTTTATGGATGGCATATTGCAGATTGGTGCGCCTAGCATGTATATCACCGAAGTCACCATTCTGCTCGGTCTTGGCTTTCTGCTGACCAGGCGCTTTTTCAACCGTCATGTCCGCTATATCTCGCTGGCCAATGACTATTTCCCCCTCTTTCTCATCCTCGGCATTGTCATCACCGGC
>Ga0256835_1000565_pt1 | contig 26688 bp, 25 predicted proteins | sample PIR30metaG_FD_185972 | JGI IMG/M metagenome (GOLD analysis project Ga0256835, IMG submission 185972) | Hydrothermal vent microbial communities from East Pacific Rise, Pacific Ocean - PIR-30 | ecosystem: Environmental > Aquatic > Marine > Hydrothermal vents | place: Pacific Ocean: East Pacific...
ATTGGAGCTGTAAGTTATTCCACCTGCAGCTGCTGCTTCCGAACCACTTTTGATATCCTCCTTATACTCATATCCAGGCTCTCTTAAATGCGTGTGCATATCAATAAAGCCAGGAAACACAATCAGACCTTTTGCATCTATCTCTTTATAACCATCTACTTTCAACTTTTTACCAAGCTTTGAAATTTTCCCGTCTTCAACAATAATATCAAGCTCTTCATCTATGTTCTGAGAAGGATCCACAACTCTTCCATTTTTAATTATTAAGTTCATTGGAACCTCCGGAAATTAAATACAAAACAGCCATTCTTACAGCTATTCCATTACTAACCTGATTTAAAATAACAGATCTGTCTGAATCAGCAATGTCTTTCATCAACTCAATTCCCCTGTTTATGGGGCCAGGATGCATTACAATGGCATCCTTATCAGCTCTGTTTAGTCTTTTTGTAGTAAGTTGAAAATACTTTCTATACTCTCTAAGAGAGGGAAAATAGCTACCCGTCTGCCTTTCTCTCTGTATTCTCAGCATCATCACAACATCCGCTCCTTCAACCGCTTTATCAAGATCATATTCAATTTCAACACCAAGGTTTCTAAACTCAGGAGGAACCAAGGGAGGTGGCCCACACAAAACCACCTTAGTATTATATTGAGAAAGAAGAAAAATATTTGACCTCGCAACTCTGCTGTGAAGGATATCACCCACTATCGTAATCTTCAAATTATCAAGACTTCCCTTATGCTGCCTTATTGTAAGAGCATCAAGCAATGCCTGTGTCGGATGCTCGTGAGCTCCATCTCCCGCATTAACAACAGAAGATTTTGAAAATGTCGTTAAATAATAAGGAGAGCCTGACTGAGAGTGCCTTACTACAAAGATATCAGGGTGCATAGCTTCAAGATTCAGTACAGTATCTCTAAATGACTCACCTTTAACCAAACTTGATGAGCTTCCGGAAAAGTTAATTAAATCAGCAGAGAGTCTTTTTGCTGCCAATTCAAAAGAAATTCTCGTTCTTGTACTCGGTTCAAAGAAAAGATTAACCACTGTCTTTCCTCTTAAAGCAGGTACCTTTTTAACACTTCTCTTGGAGACCTCAACCATACTCTGGGCTGTGTCAAGGATGTGATCTATTTCATCCCTTGTAAGACCTTCTATACCCAGAAGGTGTTTTCTTTTAAACATTTAAAAACCCTCCTCTTCAACTATTAAAACTTCATCAGAACCATCTATCTCTTTCAATCTTACTTCTACTATCTCTCTTTTAGAAGTAGGCAATGTTTTCCCCACATAATCCGCATGAATGGGAAGCTCTCTATGACCTCTGTCAATTAAAACAAGAAGTTGAATAGTATTTGGTCTTCCGAAATCAATAATTGAATCAAGAGCAGCTCTTACGGTTCTACCAGAAAAAAGCACATCATCAACAAGAATTATATCCTTTCCTGTAACATCAAAATCTATCTCTGTCCCTTTTACAACCGGATTTGGGCCGATAGTGGAAAGATCATCCCTGTACAAAGTTATATCTAAAATACCAAAATTAAGCTTTACTCCTTCAAGTTTTTCAATCAATTTTAAAATTCTCTCACCTATAATAACACCTCTTGTCCTGATTCCCACAATAGCAGTATTATTTAAGTCACGATTTCTTTCTATAACCTCCATAGCTAATCTCTTCAGAGTTGAAGAAATTTTTCTTTGGTCCATTACCTTAGCTTTAATTTTCATATCTCTCTCCTCTAAACTTCTAATGATTATAATAACAAAATATCTTTATACCCGCAATATAGAGTATTTATTTAGAGACACCTTTAATTATTTTTCTTTTTCTCAGGCATCAAAAATTTATTCCCACTCTCTTTCACAATTCTTTCATACCATGATTCAGGATAACCGGGATGTGTAACCTTTCCTTTCTCATCTTTCATATTTCCATCAAGGTATTTCACAAGAAGCTCTATTAAAAGTTTTTTCCATCTTTTTACAACAATTGAGGCTTGCTTCTCGGAAAATTTGGTTAGATATTCCTCTGCAAGAGCAGGAGCTTTTTTGTAAAAATAGAGAGCTGCTCTGTCGGTCTTCGGAACTTTTTCGACAAAGCTATCCTCAAAATATCTTTGAACAATTTGAATATCTTTTATCATATCAGAGTACCTTGAATAAGCAAAATTAGCAACAAAGTTAAATACCCACCAAGCAGAATCCCAGCTAAAATGATAAAAATCTCCTGTTCCAACAGCATAATTATAAGGAGCTTTATTAATTCCGCAGTACATAGGGACATAAACAGTACTGAAGGTATCATCCACACCAAACCATAAGATTCCACCTATTGGATTAGGCAGATAACCCCGTGCCTGAGCAATAAATGAAAATCCTGTTTGCTGGGTAGAAGTTGCTCTTTCATTAAAATATTTTTTACCATTGTATTTCCACACAAGGGGACGCCATCTGTAAGGAAGCTTATAAGGCCCGGCCCCGACACCTTTACTTAAATCAAACTCAGTGCCTTCAAAATGATCTCTCATAAGGCTCATTAAATCCTGAACAGATAGTTTTTTATCAGGCTTTATCCATAAAGGCAAAGGTTCAGCTTTAGGATTCCCCCTTACATAATCAATATATCTATCCATATTCTTAGAAGGAGCTACTCTTCTAAAAAAGCTCCAGACCCTTGCTTCGCAGAATCTTAACCCTCCAAAATCAGGAGGAGCATAGGCATCTACAAAGCTAAAATCCTCATCTTTGCCTTTAAAGTATCCCATCTTTCTTGCAAAAGATATTACATCCTTTGAATAAAGACAATTTTTGGGATCATGTAAAGGAAATTTTCTGATCCGGGCCTGGTTAGCATGAGCTGTTACATAACCATCCGGTACTCTTCTTGCAACCCAAACAGCTCCCTTTTCTTTTCCTTTACCAATCATATCCATAATCCATACTTCCTTTGGATCAGCAATCGAAAATGTTTCCCCTTCACTAACATATCCGTACTCTTCAACAAGTTTTCCCATTATCTTTATGGCTTCCCTTGCTGTTTTTGCTCTCTGTAAGGTTATATACATAAGGCTACCATAGTCAAGCACCCCAATTTTACTATGAAGTTCCTTTCTTCCGCCATAAGTAGTTTCACCTATAGACACTTGAAATTCATTCATGTTCCCCACAACTTTGTAGGTCCTTCTTACTTGCTTTATTTTACCTAAATATTTTCCTGTATCCCACTCATAAATATCAATCATTTCCCCATCTGGATGAATACCAGCGGGAGTAAAATAAAGTTCCCCGTAAAGAGTATGTGAATCTGCTGCATAAGTAATCATTGTGGATCCATCTTTTGTTGCTCCCTTACTAATCAAAAAATTGGTACATGAAAAAGCAACAATGCCAATAAAAGCAAAAATAGTGAAAAAAAGCATAAACTTTTTACGCATTACTACCTCCGTTTATTTTAATTAAATAATCAATAAAAGACTCAATAAGAAAAGCTTTATCTTTGGAACTATACTTAAAATCTTTTTCAAGAGAATAAAGTTTTCCAATAATATCAGCTATTCTCTTCTTATACTTCGCAGTATGGAAATTATAAAAAGACAACTTAGAAGGATAAACACCCAATTTGTTAGAGATAATCTTATCCGGCTCTCCTTCTTTTTTATAGAAAAAAAACCAAAAGAGAGTCGTAAAAAAATTAATAATAGAAGTCCAGACATAGATAGGGTCATATTGCTCGCGTAAAAGTTTTCTTAAAACATTTTTTCCCGCAGGAGTATCAATCAGCTCCAGAAAGTTTTCTATCTTTTCCTCTTTTTTTAATGAGAAAACAATTTCTATGTCATCCTCGGTAATTTTCCCCTCGGAAAAAAGAGAAAGTTTTCTTATTTCGGATTCCAGAAGAAAAAGTTCCGATGGTCCATATTTTAAGATTTTTGCCACTACATTCCTATCATACTCAATACCATATTCTCTTAAAAGATTCATCACATAAGAAAATTTTTCTGATTCTTTCAAAGGATATACATAAAAAACCGGAATGGAATTTTCAAGAGCAAATTTTACAAACTTACTTCTACTATTAAAATTTTTCCCGTAAAGAATTAAATAATTAGGAATTTTTGGAACAAATGAAATAAACTCTTTGGCTCCCCTTTTCATTCCAAAATCTCTCGAAAGTTCTGCTTTCACAATTTTAATCCTCGAATCAAAAATAGATCTTTCCATTGCTTTTCTCAAAATATCCAAAAGTTCTTTTTGTTTTGTCAAAAAATAATTTTCAACCGAAATTTCTCCTCTGTTTTTAGATTTAATACTTTCTATTACTTTAGTTAATAAAAACTCTTCTTTTCCTATAAAGAGATAAACACCTGCTTTCTTAGAACCAGCATTTAAAAAGTCCGTCCAATTCCCTATCAACTAAAATCCCTCTAAAATAGTATTTATAAGAGATACTGACATTTCCTCCGCTATTTTTCTGATAGTTTCGGTTTCCATAGAAAGAAAATCACCACCTTCAATTGTGTCATACTCATCCTCATAGTAAAAAGAAGGATTTTTATAAAGAACTTTATTCTCCCTCAAATCTACCAATTCCACTTTAACTCTTACTCTCACTTTATATCGTGTACTACCCGTCTCTTCAATACTAACCGGAACAACAGAAAAACTAACTATTTTTCCTCTTAAAACAGCATCTGCATTTTCTTCTGCTTTTGCCAGAGCAAAGTTCCCTCTACTTACAAAGGCAGATATAATCTCTTCCGTTATAATTTTGCCAAGTTCCATTCGAGAAGTTTTGTTTTCAAATTCAGGGATGTAAATTTTTTGGATATAAGAAGGAAGAGAGCTCCCTGTACCTCTCAGATGATAACCGCAAAAAATGGAAAAAGTCATTATTACTACTATCAATAAAAGAAACTTAATTTTCATCATTTTCATCATAAAAATATTATTTTAATAAAATAAAATTGTCAACATAAAACTCATAAAACTACGGCAAGAATTTTAGCAAAAAATATCATTGAAAGCATTGCAACTGGATACACTGTGGCATAGATTGTAGAGGGAGTTTCCGAATCTGTTATTGATGTAGCTGTTGCAAATCCGGGAGTGGATGTCATACCCGCGGGAATTAAGCCTAAAACTTTAATTATGTCAATTTTAAAAACAACAAGAGATAAGTAGAAAATAAACACCATGGGAAAAAGAGTAATAACTGCCCCCCAAAGTAAAATTCCAATACCCTGAGCTTTTAAAACACCCATTATTTTATCCCCAGCTGAGCATCCAACAGATGTTAAAAAAAATATTAAGCCTAACTCCCTTATAAAAGTAACTATGTTTGATGGGGCTCGCCAAAGAACAGGCCCTAATTTCCCTATATTTGATAGGAAGAGGCTTGAGATTAAAACCCCCCCTGTTATTCCAAGCTTAAATGAAAACACAGAACCAAAAGAGACCGGAACCATACCTATCAAAATCCCAAGAGTAAGCCCCAAAATAATAGAAAACACACTTGCTTCATTAACCTTTTTAACATCATCCCCAAAAAGATTTTTGAAATACTCCTTAGAATTTCTCTCCCCTACAACAGTAACCCTATCTCCCCATTCAAATTTTAGATCTCCTCTTGCTGGTATATCAAAGCCAGCTCTCGTTATTCTCGTTATATTTGCATTAAATGAACATTTTAACCTTAACTCCCTTATAGTCTTACCTACTATTTTCTTATTCGTTACAACAAATCTCATCACAGTCAAATCACTCTCAGGAATTTCATATTCAACCAATTCTCCCAAGAATATAGCAACCCTTTCAATATCCTCTATAGCTCCTACGACTCGCACTACATCACCACTATTTAAATAGGTATCTTTAGTGGGGATTATTACTTTTCCATCTTTAATTACTCTTGATACCACACAATTAAAAGATTCTATTATTTTTAAATCTTTGAGTGATTTTTTCAAAACTCCGGGATTCTTCACCAAAATCTGTTTATAAGTAATACTACTTTTCTTTAGAGCCTCCTCATTTTTCTCAACTTTTTCCGATTCCTTTATTCTCTCCGAATAAATTAATTGAACAATTTTTAAAAACAAAATAACCCCGATTACACCGAAAGGATACGCAACACCATAACCAATAGAAGTTAAACTTGATCCAGTAGCTTCATAGGCAGCTGCTAATCCCGGTGTACTTGTCAATGCGCCGGCAAAAATACCAATTGCTATATTTTTATCAATATTTAAAGCAATAACACTAAATATAGTCAATATCGCTCCAAACATAACTATTAAAAAAGCTGCAAACTCAAGCTTAAGATTTTCAGAGTTAAACATTGATCTTAACTTAGGCCCTGCTTGAAGCCCTATTGAATAAATAAAAAACGATAATCCAAAAATTTTTAAGATAGAAGGTAAATGAAGTCCTTTTAGACCGGCATAAATACCCACGAAAAGTATGGCAGAGCTTCCAAAAGAAACTCCTTTAACTTTCAAATTGCCTAAAAAATAACCAATAGATATTATCAAAAGAGTTGCAAAAAGGGGATTATTATTTAAATACTCTATAAACATCGCATATTTTAACATCCTGAGTTTTCTCTCACAACATTTTCGGAAAAAATTAAATTTCTTCCAATCTATAAAAATAAAAACCATAAAAGATTGAATGCTCAAAAGATTTACTTTTTCGGGCAAATAGTTTAAAATTTTTTATTAAGGAGGAAAAAATGCCAGAAATAATAGAGCTTAGTAAAATAAAAGTTGAGGAACTTCCTTCATTGCCGGAGTTCAAACTGGAGCCTCTTTACGAAGGCATTTTAAGAGAGCTACATCTTGAAATGGGATACAAAAGAGTTTTATACCTGTTTTCTCCTTTTTATGCCATCCTATATCCCGAGCAAATTGCATCAGAAGTCGAAGATTTTGTCTCCAACAAAACAGAATTGCTTGATTATCTTAAACAATTCCTAATAAAAAGTTTGGTCAAATACTCATTTTTAGCGGAAGCTCATAGCTATTATATAGAACAAAATGAATACACAATGATTGCAAGATTCAGAGAAAAAGACAGCAAGAATCTAAAATATGAAATTAAATATTATACAAACAGCCCCGATAATATAGTGAGTTATTATGAGGATAAAATATATATTGGAAGAGATTTTGTAAAATTGAATGAATTTAAAAGAAGTAAATGCGGTTTGACTGATCACATTGAATCAATTCCTTTTGAAATAAACAGGCTTTTTGAAAAAGCAAAATCAAAGCTTCATGAAAAAGATAAAGAGATATCAAATTATCTTGAAGATATAAAATCCATAGGAGATGAATTCTATGAAAGTGGAAAAATGTTCCTAAGCACCCTTCCGGATACTTTAATTTTTGAAGAGTTAGAAGATGAAAAACTTTTAAAAGAAATTTCCTTAAATACTCGAAAGATGAAGCATAGATTGTTGGAAATCCGAGAGGATTTAAATGAACTTTCCTCTCTTTTAAGGAAAAAAGAGGAGTTTGATTTTGTAAGATATATAGTTAAGTTTAGAACAGATGTAATAAATCTCATTAATTATTTTAATTTCAAAATAATAGGACAAGTGGTGGAGAGAATTTCAAGATTTGGCTAATTGGACTTTTGGGTAATTTTCTCTTATAATAAAAAAGATGAGAATTCTTTTTGTGAGCAAAAATGAAAAATTAATTGATAATATAATAAAAAAATTACCTAATGATATTTCAATTAATTATTTCCAAACAATAGAAGAAATTAAAAAAGATGAAAGCAATTTTGATATTTCTGTTATAGAAATTAATACCCAAGCAGAGAATAGCTTAAACAATAAAAGTGAGATAATTGAAAATCTAAAAAGGCAATCCCTAATCATAGGTATTGAAAAGCCCATTGAAGCTAAAAAACAAAGAAAGATAAAAGCTTATTTTGATAAGATTCTAAAATTGGAAGAAGAAGATGAGTTAATAAAAGAATTATTACAAATAGTAAAAGATTTTAGGGATGAAGAAAGTGTTTCATACAAATCTTTCTTAATAAGAAAATTTAAAGAGTTAGGAATAATTGGTACATCCAGTTCAATGATAGAAGTCTACAAACAGGTGGAAAAAGTTTCTCCTCTGTCCGTAACAGTCTTATTAATAGGAGAAAGTGGCACCGGGAAAGAGCTTTTTGCAAAAGCAATTCACATATTATCTCCACGAAGGGAAAAACCTTTTATTCCTATTCATTGTGGAGCAATCCCCGAAAATTTGCTTGAGGATGAATTATTCGGTCATATAAAAGGATCCTTCACAGGAGCGATAAATGATAAACCGGGAAAATTCGAGGCAGCTGATGGTGGTTCTATTTTTCTTGATGAAATAAGTACAATGAGTCAGAATCTACAGGTAAAACTTCTTAGAGTTTTGCAGGAAAAGGAGGTTTCAAGAATCGGAAGCAACTCTATAAAAAAGGTAGATGTGAGAATAATATCAGCATCAAATCAGGATTTAAAAAGACTTGTAGAAAAAGGGGAATTCAGAGAAGATCTTTTTTACAGGCTAAATGTGTTCCCAATAAAGATTCCCCCTCTAAGAGAAAGAAAAGAAGATATTCCTAAAATAGCAAATTTTTTTATCAAGAAATTTTGTAAAGAGGAAAATTTAGAGAACAAGCAAATCTCTCTTTCTACATTAAATATTTTAAAAAATTATTCATTTCCGGGAAATATTAGAGAACTTGAAAATATTATAATAGGAGCTATAGTTAATTCAGGGAATAGGAATGTTTTACTCCCCTCTGACATTCCAGCTTTTGTAAGAGAAGAAGCGGTTAAAAGAAAAACTGATGGAAATTTTGAAAAGATAGAGATAGATGAAAATTTTTCTCTTCAATCTTTTGTCAAAGAGATGGAGAAAAAGATAATTTTGCAGAGTCTTGAAAAAACCAACTGGAATAAAAAACGAGCAGCAGAACTTTTAAACATAAAAAGAACCACCCTTATAGAGAAAATTAAGAAACTTAACATAGAGAAAACTTGACAAAGAAATAGTAAAGTGTTAAAAATATTTGGAGGTGTTAATGGAAGAAAAAAGAAAATTCAAAAGACTTCCAAAAAAGTCAAAACTTTTATATAAAGTTTTAAAATACTCACCGGAAGGAACGTATTTAAAAGAAGCTCAATATAAAGATGTCGGAGGAGGGGGGATTCTTTTTGAGACAGATCAATTAATACCAATCGGAACTGTTTTGAAAATAGAATTTGATCTTCAAGGGTGGCATAAATATTATCCGGGTTTTTTTAAATTTGATCAAACGTCAATATCAAAACCGATTATTGTTGTAGCTCAAGTAGTAAGAGTTGAAGAGGTAGAAAAGGATAAAAAATATGAAATCGGAGTTAAATTCGTAAACATAGATGAAAGCTACAGAGAGGGAATAATAAATTTCATTGAAGCCAATTTTGGCAAAAAGGAGGGCTAATGAATGAAAACTTAAACGAGCTCACAAAAGAAGAAAACTCTGTGGTAGATGATACAGTATTCCAGGTAGTAGGATTTAAATTGGGGGAAGAGGAGTTTGTAATTGATATCTTAAAAGTCCAGGAAATTATCAAAATGATTGATATAACACCTGTTCCCAATGCTCCTTATTATGTAAATGGTGTTATAAATTTAAGAGGAAAGGTAATACCTGTTGTATCATTAAGAAAAAGGTTTGGTTTTGAAGAAAGGGAGATTGATAATTTCACAAGAATAATAGTTGTTGAAATTGATAAAAAGTTAGTAGGATTTATTGTTGACAGAGTAACCGAAGTTTTAAGGATCCCGGGGTCATCGATAGAACCTCCTCCACCTCTCGTAAGTAAGGTTGGATCAGAGTATCTAAAAGGTGTAGGGAAAATAGGAGACAGGCTACTTATAATATTAGAAATAGAAAAAATCCTTTCAACAGAAGAGAAAAAAGCTTTAAATAATTCATTATAGGAGGATAAAAGATGAAATTTTTAGTTGTTGATGATTCTTTAACTATGAGAAGAATAATAAAAAACAGTTTGGCTAAAATTGGCTATACAGATGTGGCAGAGGCAGGCAATGGAGTGGAAGGTCTGGAAGAATTTGAAAAGGGAGGGATAAGTTTAATCTTAACAGACTGGAATATGCCAGAAATGGACGGAATGACATTTGTAACGAAAGTAAGAGAAAAAGATCCAAATATACCAATCCTTATGATAACAACGAATGCAGCAAAAGAAGATGTTCTGGAAGCCTTTAAAGCTGGTGTAAGTGATTATATTGTTAAACCTTTTACACCTGAGGTGTTGAAAGAAAAAATAGATAATGTACTAAAAGGTTGAGAAAACTCGTAAGATATTTTTTTTTTGCATTAGTGTAGCTTTTTTAAGCGGAGCAATCCCCCCACAATTTAATAATTTTTTTTATAAATTAGAACACTCAAGGAGTTTTTCCTTTCAATTTAAGCAAAAAATGATCTCAAAAGATGATAATTCGGTAATTCAGGAAAAGGGAAAAGTTTATTATTTAAACGGGAAGTGGAGATGGGATTATTTCGGAGAGGAAAGAAGGAGTTACATAATTAAAGGGGACAAAGTTTATCAAATATCAGAAGATGGCAAAGAAGAGATAAATATAAATAAGGAAGATTTTAACAATAGTATATTAAATGTATTAAAAAAGCCTTTTGAGTTCTTACGAAAAAGAAAAAATACTAGTATTGGGGACAAGATTATTATTTACGGAAAAGAAGATGAAAAATTTTCAAGAGTTATAATTGATTTTAAAAAGGGAGAAATTGAAAAAATTACAGTCTTTGACCCGGATGAAAACATTATTGAGTTTAAAATACAAAATATCAACTTTAAGCCTAAATTTTCTGAAAAAATTTTTAATATAACAAAATTGGAATAATATCGTAATAATAATGTTAGAAAATGAAAAGGAAATTTTGGAAAGATGTCTTAAAGGAGATAAGAAGGCTATGGAAACACTTGTGATTGCGTATCAGAAACCAATATACAACTACTTTTACAGAAATATTAAAGATACTGAAATTGCATCAGATCTTACACAGGATATTTTTTTAAAAGTCTTTTCCAATCTTCAGAAATATAACTTTTCCTATAAATTTAGCACATGGATATTTGCCCTTTCTCACAATTATTTAATAGATTATTATCGTAAAAAAAAGAGTATCAGTTTCTCAACATATAGCTATGATAATAGTTCCACCCCTGATTTTCCGGACAATAAGCACATATCAAAAGAAGATGAATTAATAGAAGAAGAATTAAAAGATAGCGTGTGGAAGGCAGTGGAAAAGCTACCGGAAGAGTACAAAGAGCTTATAACACTCAGATATGTAAATGGGCTTAAATATGAAGAGATTTCGGAAATTCTGGAAATACCTATGGGCACCCTGAAAAATAAAATTTTCAGAGCCAAAAAAAGATTAATTACAATACTAAAAGAGAGTAAAAAATGAAGAGAAAACATTTAAATGAAGATGAGATTTTGCTTTTTCTTGAAAATGCGATAGACGAAAGGAGAGCAAAAGAGATAAAAGAGCATATTAAATCCTGTGAAGAGTGTAAGTTAAAGATGTTAGAGATAAAAAAAGTTGAAGAAGCTTTAAATAAACCTTTGCTTTTGGAACCTCCGCCCTCTTTGCTTACTAATATAATGGAAAAAGTTACAAGAAAAAAAATAAAATTAGAGGAACTTTTTATCTCAATTTTTATTGGCTTTTTAGGGCTAATTGCAACTCTCTTTTATCTTATTTACACAAAAGGCACAAACTTTGTCATAAATATGCTTATAAAAAAGATAAATCTCACTTTTTTTATAAAAAATGGTATATCAAATTTTGGAGAATTGTTGTCTGTTATGAAAAAACTTTTTTATATAATTATTAACCTTCCAACTAAAAACATAACGCAGAATCTTCTATATTTAAGGATAGCTGAAATTATTCTTTTAACCATCGTTTTAATAGGAATAAGCTTATGGAAAAAAGATGTAGTTTTAAAAAAGAGGAAAAAATGAAAAAAACAGGAACAATATTAATAATAATTTTATTTCTTTTTTTACTTCCTTCTACCTCTCTCTCAATGGATAAAAAGGTTTCATCATATAAAGATGATATAATCAGGTTCGGAGGCAATTGGGATTTAAAAGGAGTTTTTGAAAAAGATATACTAATCTTTAAAGGAAGCCTAAAATTAGCCGGCGAGGTTAAAGGAGATGTTATTATACTGTGGTCAAACCTTGAACTTAAGAAAGGAACAACAATAGATGGCGACCTTATCTTAATATCAAGTAAATTTAAAAGAGATAAAAATACTTTTATTAAAGGGAAAATAATAAAGTATGGTTCATTAAAAGAATTAAAGAAGATAGCAAGGGTAAAATTGGGGAGTTCCACAACTCCCTTGACTTTTTCTTTTTTCCTGTCTTTCTTTTTCTGGTATGTATTCATATTGGTTATCTATGCTTTAATTCCTGCCAAAATCGAGAAACTTTCTGAAATAATAAAAGAAAAAACTTTAAAGAGCTTATTATGGGGAATAGTTTTCTATATTATTATAATTATATTAGTTCTCATCTTTGCAATTCTGAGCCTTTTCCTTATAGGAATTCCATTCCTAATTCTTTTAGGTCTTTTAATAATAATTTTAAAAGGGATAGGAAGAGCTGCATTAAGCTTTCTTTTAGGAAGCTCCCTTTCAAGTTCATTGAATTTCAAGAATATTCCATCCTCTCTTATTTTGGTCATAGGGTTATTGATTATTATGTTTCTTAAAATAATTCCTGTTATAGGGGGAATCTTACTCCCCATTCTTGACTCAATAGCATTTGGCTCTATCCTATTGTACAAGTGCAAAAACTGTTAATTAAATTAAATCAAAAACCATAATCTTGACGAAAACCAATTAAAATGTTATTTTAATTTTTGTAAAATGGAGGAAAACAAATGGCATTAATAAATTATCCTTTAAAAGAAATGACAATCAAAATAGTCTATTATGGACCGGGGTTATCGGGGAAAACTACAAGTTTAAAATATATCTACAACAAACTCCCGGATAAAAAGAAAGGAAAAATAGTAACACTTTCAACAGAAGGAGATCGTACCTTTTTCTTTGACTTTTTGCCAATATCAGCAGGGAAAATAGGAAATTTCAATACAAGAATACAGCTTTACACTGTCCCAGGACAGGTGTTTTATGAAAGAATAAGAAGAATGGTATTACAGGGCACAGATGGTATAGTATTTGTAGCAGACTCTCAGGAAAGTGCTTTGGAGGCAAACAAAGAAAGTTTAAGTAGTCTGTATAAAAATTTAAAGGTAAACAATATTGAAGTGGATAAAATTCCTATTATTTTTGCATACAATAAAAGAGATCTTCCTCATATTCTTCCTGTCTCTGTATTAAACAAGGAGCTGAACCCAAATAATTATCCTTTTTTTGAAACCTCCGCAATAACAGGAGAAGGCGTTATGGAAACACTCTACAAAGCAATAGAATTAACATTTAACAGTGTAAAGGATAGATATAAATTTCAATCAGAAAGCGAAAGAGAGGAAACAATAATTTTTACCGGGGAGGATATATCCAGGGAAGAAGTTATAAAGGAAACTCCTAAAAAAGAAGAACCCGTTCCTGAAGCGGACTTTGGAGCACACGATGATCCAACAATTAACATCGACGAGATAGATGAAATTTCTCCAATGGATGAATTTGATATTGAACTTGATGATTCTGATATTGAGGAAGCAAAGAGAATCCTTGAAGACGAGCAAAAAGTAGAAAAAAAAGAGGAAGATAATTTTGGCGAATTTTTCAATGAAGAGATTGGAAAAGAGGAAGACACAAGTGAAAGTGAAATAAATTTAGGAGACACTCTTATTCCCGATAGTAAAGAAATAATAAAAAATGAAGAAGAGCCCATTGAAATTGATAAAATATCTGAATTAGCTGAAGAATTTGAAAATGAAGAAGAAATTCTAACTGAAATCTCATCTACAGAAGGGGCGGAAAACATATCTATTTCAAAAGAGGATATAAAAGTAGAATTAACAAATAAAATAACAGTTAAAAATAATCAAATCATAATCCCGATTGAGATTTCCGTAAAAGATGTGAAAAAAAGAGTAGAAATAAAACTAAATCTATCCTTAAACTAAAAAAACTTAATGATTTTAAAGGAGCTTTCTATATCAGAAATAAAAGAATGCGATAATAGGGTCTCCTCACTTTTTACTTCGGAAGAATTCAAAGAGAGTATCATAAAATACGGAGTTATTAATCCTGTAAAAGTAATAGAAAAAGATAACAAATTTTTGCTATTTTCAGGTTTCAAAAGATTTGATATTGCTAAAAACACTTTAAATACAATCCCGGCTATTGTCTATCCGGATATAATTCCATTTTGCAAGAGGCTTATAACAAATATTAAAGAAAACATAGCGGAAAGAAAATTAACTCTTTTTGAAAAAATAAACATCTTAAAAAAGATTAAAGAAAAAAACTGTAATAGTGAAGAGTTTTCTTTTCTAAATTTTCTTTTCAATGATGAAAAGCTTGAGAAAATAGTTAATTATAATTTTCCTGAAATATTCTATACATATTTTGCAAAGAATGAATTTGACAAAAAGGGAGCATTTATTTTAACCTTTTTTAATAGTGATGAACTATCTTACCTCTCCTCTGTCTTTGAAAAGATTCACTTAACTAAATCCGAAAAATACATACTGTCTGACCTTTTTCTGAGAGCAAAAGAAAAAGGAAAGAATATAAAAACCATTCTTACCACCTCAAAAGATACAGGTAAAAAGGAATTATTTAAAGAATTGAAAAAAATTGTTTTCCCCTTAACTTCAGAACTTAATAAAAGAACCAACTATCTTAATAAAAAAATAAGAGGGGGAAAATTAATAACATCCCCCTATTTTGAAAAACCTACCATTAAACTTGAAGTTGAATTCAGGAATTTTTCAGAGCTAAAGAAACGATTAAAAAATATTCTAAACTCTATTGAAGAATTAAATGGAAATTGGTATGAAGATTGACACTATTTTTGTCTCAAAATCGGCTCTCAATTTTCCTTTAACAAAAGAGATATTAAAAGGAAGAGAATATAAAATTTCTAACCTGGAAGAGATAAGAGCTCTATTAAGAGAAAAAAGGATTAAAAGAGAAAGAACCCTTTTCATCTCAACATTTCCCGGAAATTTCATAAAAGATTGTCCCTGTACTCCGGGTTATGTATCCTGCGGATACAAAAATATCAATTTTGCATACAATTGTCCTTTAAACTGCTCATACTGTATTTTGCAGGAATATCTTACCTATCCTGTCCTTACTCTTTTTGTAAATTTGGATAAATTAAAAGATGAGTTAATAGAATACAGGAAACATCATAAGCATATAAGAATAGGAACCGGAGAGCTTACAGATTCATTAATCTGGGAAAAGCTTTATCCCTTTTCCAGGTGGTTCATCTCACTTTTTGAGGATTTTGAAGATATAATATTTGAATTTAAAACGAAAACAGATTACATAGAAAATTTTCCAATTCTCAAAAACAATAAAAATATCCTGGTATCATTTTCAATAAATCCTCCTGAACTAAAAAAAGAGGAGCTTCACTCTCCTATTCCCAAAAAAAGGATGAAAGCTATGAAAGAACTTTCGGAAATAGGATACGGCATTGGAATCCACTTTGACCCTATCATTCATTACAAAAGCTGGAAAGAAGATTATGAGGACCTTATAAAAGAACTTTTCAAACACATTCCCCCTAAAAAAATAGGATGGATCAGCCTTGGCTCATTAAGATTTACAAAAGAGCTCAGATGGGAGATAAAAAAGAATCATCCTCAATCCGAACTTCTCAAAGGGGAGCTTATAGAAGGGTTTGATAAAAAATACAGATACCCATATTTTCTAAGAGTAGAGCTTTATTCACAGATAATCAAATATTTGAAAAAATATGGCTCTACTGATCTTCCACTTTATTTTTGTATGGAAAGCGAAGAGATGTGGAAAGAGCTTCTTGATCTGGAACCTACCACACACATTATTAATGAATATCTTTATGAAAAAGCAAAGAGATCCATCGAAAGAAAACCTTAATCTTCTTTAATTCTTATAGATATCCCAGTGATCTAAGCTGTTTTAAATCTTCCTTCGAAAATTTTTTACTTATAACTGGTATTTTGTGAAGTTTTCTTAATTTAATATTCTTATAAAGTTTTCTCAAACTTTCTTGTCTTAAAAAGCCAGTAATAAAAGGGTACTTCACAGCAATATTTTTCTTTTCCTTAGGATCCTTTTTAAGATCATAAAGTTCATCTCTTCCAAAGTAATTAATATACTTATAATTTTTCCAAATAATAGAAACATTAATATTAGAAGAATCAGTGCGCGAATAAACAAATTCATCATCAGAACACTTTCCATTAAACAGACAATCAGCAAAACTTTTTCCTTGTATAAATGAATCATTTTTTTCTATCCCGAGAAGTTCCAAAATTGTGGGGAAGACATCCACTACACTTTTTTTAGAGCTAATAATATTACCTTTTTTCTGCTCTGGTAGCTTAATAAAAAATGGGATATGAATCATCTCTTGATAATTTGTTGAATTGTGCCCAATTTTATTATGTTCAAAAAAAGCTTCTCCATGATCTGAAGTTATAATTATTAATGAATCATCAAATTCACCTCTGCTTTTTATCTTTCTTAAGATATTACTAACAAGAAAATCAGCATAAACAACATTATTCAAATAACCTTTATAGAGATAATCTAAAAAAGAAGAGCTCACATTTTCATAATAATTTATTTTTTCAATTATTGAAACAAACTTATTCTGATCATAATTTGAAGTATCAACAAAAAGCCTGAAAGCTTTTGATGGATTATAAGGTTCATGTGGAGGCAGAATATGAATATATACAAATTTAGGTTTGTCTTTTTTTAATTCTTTTATAGAAGAGATTAATATCTTTCTGTTCATAACAGAAGTATCATTAATATCAAATGGTAGCTTTTCCCTTATGTAAATTTTTCTATCAAAATCATTAATTAAATTATTCTTAACAAGAACAGAAGTTCCATATATTGCTATAGTTTCATAACCATTATGTTTCAAAACTCTCGCAAGAGTGGGAATTTTAGATGGCAGCTGACTTTGTAAGTGCCTTACTCCATGAGTTTCTGGGAGCAACCCCGTAAAAAGTGTGGCAACGCTTGCGCGTGTATAAGGAGCATTTGTATAAAAATTGTCAAATGAAAAGGATTTCATAGAAAACTTATCTATTGTAGTGGTCAACCTAATATTATTAATTTTTCTCCCAACCATATCCGCTCTTAAAGCATCCAGCAGAATATAATAAATATTGGGTTTTGTTTTTAAATGTAAATTTTTCTTCTTTAAGTTCTCTTCCGAAACATACAAAAAACTCACATTTTTCCAGAAAAGATCACCTTTTTTTTGGTTATCTGTTAAAGTAAAAATCAATCTATATAAAATTTTTTTTCTAAATTTCTTCAAATTGAGTTTTACTACATTTATTCCATTTTTCAATTTAACTTTTTTTAATATTCCCTTATCTCCATTTTGTCCTTCCCAATAAATATTCATAATCTTCACATGATTTTTTAAGGTATTGAGTTTTAGATGGACTTTAAGCCCCTGGACTCTTTTACCTCTAAAATAATAGAATACTTCACTTTCTGTTCTCTGAACTCGTTCTTTTTTTGATGTTTCACTAATCCTCTCCCACCTTAAAGTCTCATTTCCTGCTTTTAATCTATAATCACCTATTTCCAGATAAGGCTCCGGGTCATACTCTTTTTTTTCAAGTCTTTCTCTCTTTCTATTATCACAAATTAATTTAAATTTTAAAAAATTATCACCGCTTTTTATTTTTTCCTTTAAGAAATTCAATTCAAAGTTATTTTCAGAGTATTTTAAAGGAAACACTTTAAACAAAATACCATTTAAATAAATCTGAATCTTCGGGTTTTCTATTTTACTCAGTTTTTTTTCTTTTTTCAGAGAGAATTTAAAAACCAAATCCTTTTTTCTACAAACTTGAAATCTTATAATCCCCTCTTTTTTAAAAAGGAGGTAAGCATCCTTGTCATTTTCCTTTTTCCAGCCTTTTTGAAAGTAAAAATTAGGGAAACCGGCAGGAGATTTAAAAAATAAAGAAGTATATGAAAAAGCCATAGCCTTTGGGTTTATCTCTTCTTTTTTAATTTTTTTACAATTTTCAAACAAAAAAAATATAATAGCCAGGATAAATAAAAGAGAGAAAATTTTTTTATTAAAATCTTTCTTTTCCATGAAGTAGATTATATCACTTTTTTTATTCTTTTGCATTATCAAATCTTCAGTCCCCTGCTATATAAAAGAGATTAAAAGTTTCCATAAAATCTTAAACTTTAATATCTATAGCACTTGAACTTGCCTCAATTCTCTCTTCAAAAAACTCTTCAAACTCTCTTTGAGAAATATTAAAATTTGTCATAATTGATTCAAAATAGGGAGAAAGCTTTTTCTTTAAATCATCCACTTCTTTTTTAAGGAATTCTTTTGATTTTTCATTTTCAGATAAAAAATCTATTCTTAGAACCTTACCAACTTTTTTCAAATTCACTATCACCCTCCCCAAATTACTCATATTCAAAAGCAAAGATATTTTATCTAACTTAAAACTCTTTGATTTTTCATCCCTCTTGTAATCCACTTTAGCAAAATTAATTTTATTATTAAAGGATGAAAATATGGGGATAATAAAACTTGTAATATTAATGGATGGATTTTGCAAAGCAGCATCTTTTATGGAAAGATTATGATTTTTTATTACTTCAACGGATTTTATAAAATTCTCAACACTCTCTTTAAGTGATTTTGGAATCTTATTATCACTTTTTATCTTTTCTAAAAAACTATTTTTAAAAAATTCCAGATCATCCCTTTCACTAAAAATGCTCTTAATTTTATCTGTATTCTCCTTTATCAAATTTTCAATTGTCTCTTTTACAGTAGTTTCGGACAATTTAGTCCCATCCTTACTTGACAATTCGGAGAGAAAAAACTTAATCAATTTTGCGATTGCTTTTTCACTTTTTGAATTAAGAAAAGCAGAAATCTTTTCAGAAACATCAGAAGAGCTATTCCCCGAAAGGAGATTTACAAAAATCCTTTTAGTTATTCCCTTTAAATTCTCAGATTCTCCAGAATTAACAGCTTTGCTAAAAATTTCAAAATTATCTGCTAATTCTTTTGTAATATTAACTGTTTTTGAAAGTTCTTTCATAACTTTAATCATCTTACTGTTAAGCTCTGCTTCCTTTACGAGTTCAAATTTTATCACTTCCCCCTTTTCAGCAACCCTTAAGGTAAGCTCTTCTCCCACATTCACTTTAAACTTCATTCTTGCCTTTATTCTAAAACCTTTCATATCAAGAAGATATTCCTCTCCTTTCACACTTAAAACCTTTGCCTTAACTTTATCTCCGACTTTAAGAGCCTTTATATTAAAAAGAGTTTTCTCGAGTTCCGATATTCTTATTTTTACTTTAAGAGGAAGTTCTTTTACTACTATTTTCATCCCTTTACAACCAAAAGGGGTCTTAATTTTGCAACTTTCACAGAAATACCTGATTTTTCTATTGTATCCACTACAAGAGATACATCCTTGTAAGCTTCCGGCATTTCTTCCATTATTGTCCTTCTACTGTCTGATTTTACATAAATACCCTTTGCTCTAAGCTCCTTCTCTATTGATCTCCCCTTTGCCTTTTTAATAGCTTTATGTCTTGAAAGAACCCTTCCGGCACCATGACAGGAAGTTCCAAAACTCTCTTCCATCGCCTTTTGGGTACCTGTTAAAATATAGGAGTACCTGCCCATATCACCAGGAATCAAAACAGGTTGTCCAATCTTTCTGTAAATCTCCGGGATATCGGGATGACCCGGAGGAAATGCCCTTGTTGCACCTTTTCTATGAATCGCAAGCAATCTCTTTTTACCATTAATAACATGCTCTTCTTTTTTTACAATATTGTGAGCATGATCATAAATTAAGTTCATTCCCAATTTTTCAAATGAGACTCGGAAAACTTTTTCAAAACTTTCCCTAACCCAGTGCATTATCACCTGCCTGTTAACCCATGCAAAGTTAGCCGCACTTGCCATCGCCTTTAAATAATCCTGACCTTCTTTTGACTGAATAGGAGCACAGGCAAGCTCTTTATCAGGAAGTTTAATCTTATATTTTTTTATAGCTAACTCCATTTCATCAAGATAATCAGAAGCCACCTGGTGACCAAACCCTCTTGAACCCGTGTGAATCATAACTGTAACCTTGCCTTTCTCAAGGCCCATTGTTTTAGCTTTTTGCTCATCAAAAATTTCTTCAATTATCTGAACTTCAAGAAAATGATTCCCTGAGCCAAGAGTGCCTATCTGTTTTTTCCCTCTTTCAAATGCTCTTGTACTTATTTTTGATGGATCAGCTCCCTCTAATCTTCCGAAAGATTCTGTTCTTTCAAGGTCAAGCTCTATACCAAACCCATTTTCAACAGCCCATTTACTTCCCTTAACCATTAACTCCTCAAGCTGAGAGGTGGAAAGTTTTAGCTTCCCCGTGGAACCAACCCCCGAAGGTATATTTTTAAAAAGAATGCTTAGAAGTGAATCCTTAACTTTCAAAATATCTTTTTCTTCAAGATTTGTTCTTACCAAACGAACCCCGCAGTTTATATCATAGCCAACACCACCGGGAGAAACAATTCCTTCATACCAATCAGTGGCAACAACCCCGCCTATTGGGAGCCCATATCCATAGTGTATATCCGGCATCGCAATTGAAGCTTTCACTATTCCGGGCAAAGCGGAAGCATTAACCACCTGCCTTATAACATCCTCTTCAAAAGCTGTTTTAAATAATTCCTCCGTCATAAAAATCCATCCGGGCACTCTCATACCCGGAAAACTTCCGACAGGAATCTCATATTTGTATTCATTGACTTTCTTTAATTTTTCGAGCAATTTTCTCCTCCTTTAAAATTTTACATTAAGGGAGATATTATTTCAAATAAGAATTAAGAAAAACGGAATAAAGAGCAAAGGGGTAGAGTATAAGCCGAATTCTGTCTTGAGAGATCATTAATCTCGGGTTATGGTTACCCATAACCTCAAGCGGCTTACCCGGGATATCGGGCGGGCAACCCTTAACATCCCTGTTTAGCCTTGCTCCGGGTGGGGTTTACCGTGCCTCCGGTATTACTACCGGAGCGGTGAGCTCTTACCTCACCTTTTCACCCTTATCCCACCCTTACTTCAAAGAAGTAAGAGCGGGACGGTTTGTTTTCTGTGGCACTTTCCTTTCCGGTAGAAAGAACTACCGGAACCCCGCGTTACGAGGCACCCTGCCCTGTGGAGTTCGGACTTTCCTCCTCCGCATCATGCGGAAGCGATCTCTCCTCTACCCCTTTGCTCTTTATTCCCAGATCTTTAATCTTTTTCATAAGATTCACCCGAGACATTCCGATCTCTCTCGCGGTTTTAGCCACATTCCAATTGTAAAAGTTCAATTTTTGCTCAATGAATCTTCTTTCAGCCTCCTGAATAAAGCTCCTGTAATTCTTAAAATTCTTCGGCTGAGGAAGATTAAATGTTTCATCCTCAAATATATTAAAAACACTTTCAAGTTTAACTATTTTATCAGGAACAAAGACATAAACTCTTTCCACAAAATTTCTAAGTTCTCTCACATTCCCTTTCCACTCTCTCTCTTTCAGATAATCAATTAGCTTTTGCTCAAACCTTTTTACTTCAATCCCCATTTCATAAGCAAATTTCCTGGAAAAAAATTCAATTAAGACAGGAATATCCTCCTTTCTTTCCCTCAAAGGAGGAACTTTTAAAACAACCACATTTAACCTGAAATAAAGATCTTCTCTAAATCTTCCCTTGCTTATTTCTTTTGAAAGATCTTTGTTAGTAGCTGCTAAAACCCTTACATCAACATTTTCTGTTTTATTTTCCCCTATTCTTTGAATCTCACCATTCTCTATTACTCGCAAAACCTTTGCCTGAGCTCTAAGTGAGAGGTCCCCGATTTCATCTAAAAATATAGTTCCTTTATCCGCTTCCCTGAATTTACCAATCTTATTTTCAATTGCCCCGGTAAAGGAACCTTTTTTATGTCCGAAAAGCTCACTTTCAACGAGCTCTTCAGGAATAGCCGCACAATTAAGATGAACAAATGGATTTAAATTTCTTTGACTATAAAGATGTATATTTCTGGCAACAAGTTCTTTTCCTGTTCCACTTTCACCAAGGATTAATACTGTTGAGTTAGTTCTTGCAACCCTTTCTATCTGCTCCTTTAATTTTTTTATTTGTTCGGATTCCCCCACAATTCTATATCTTTCCTTTCCCTCTTCAACTTTACTCTCACCAACTCTTTTCAGCTCATATCTATCAAAAGCATTTTTTACTGTAATTAGAATTCTTTCCGAAGAAAATGGTTTTTCAATAAAATCAAATGCGCCGAGCTTTGTAGATTGAACTGCCAGGTCAATGTCTGCATATCCCGTAATTATAATCACTTCACTTTTAAATTTCCTGTCCTTAATCCATTTTAAAAGCTCTATTCCATTCTTTCCTGGAATCCTGATGTCAAGAATAACCACTTCAGGTTTCTCCCTTTCCAGGAGTTCCTGCCCTAAAACACCATCGCCCGCTTCCAAAATTTGAAATCCCTCTCTTTTAAAAATATTTTTCAGGGATTCACGAATACCAATTTCATCGTCTATTATCAATAATTTTTTCATCTTTTATTATAGCACTATTAAAAATATTTATAAAAAACAGGAAGATCAAGAGTTTCAAGAAAAATAACAGAGCTTTCAGAAGAAAAGAGTATATTAAAGCTTTTTATAATTACCCCCTCCCTTTTAGCTTCAATCAATAGCTCAGGAATCTCCGAACTGATTTTCCCATTAGCTCTAAACCCTTTAACATTGGGAACACTTGAAACAAATACAATCATAGTCTTTAACCCATCTTTTCTAAGCTTAATCAACTCTTGAAAGTGTCTTATCCCCCTCCTTGTCGGTGCGTCTGGATACATTGAAAAGCCATTTTCAAGCATAACAGCACTTTTTATTTCAACAACTATCTTTTCTTTTTTATTAAATAAAAGATAGTCAAAAACAGAGTTTCCAAATCTGGGATTTCTTCTAAAATCAAAATCTTTAACCTCATCTATTAATTTTTTTTCAACTATTTTTTCAAAGGCTCTCATATGAAGAGAGGTATCAATTACACTAAAAGATTTATTATATGAATCCCCCATTGCAAATAAGCGGTACTTCAACTTTCTTCCATTTATTGGCATACAAAAACTGATAAAACCCGGAACAAAAAGAGATTTCAATCTTCCTGTATTATTTATGTGAGCATAATCTTCCCTATCATTTATTTTCACTTTTACCACAAAACGATTTATTCTATCCATGAAAACACATTTCAAACGATCATTAATAGATATAAGCTCAATCATTATAAAAGAGAAAACTCTATCTTAATCCTTGCTCCCCCTTCAGGTTTGTTTTCAAGAGAAATTATCCCCCCATGCTCTATAATTATCTTTTGAGCAAGAGTTAACCCGAGCCCCCTATGCGAAGGGCTATACTTAGTAGTATAAAAAGCATCAAAAGCTTCATTGATATCCACAAATCCGCCACCAGAATCTTCAACTAAAATTAAAAGACTGCTCTCATCTTTTCTCAAAAGAATTGAAATTCTCTTTTCCTCAATCATTTCATTTTCCGTAAGTTCTTCAACAGCATTAAGTAAAACATTAGTTAAAGCTACACTAATCTGTTGAATGTTCCCAAAAAATCTCACATTATCTTCAATCTCTTCTAAAAAATTAATATCAGTATATTCTTTTTTTAATCTCTCAACTATACCCTTCAATGTCTTTGATAAATCAAAATCACCCTTAGTCACAATTGTATTGGAAACAAGAGTCTCCAACTCATCAAGAAGTTTTAAAATATCAGATATAGCAGTATATATTTTAAGGACCTTTGTTTTGGCTTTTTTATCCAAATCTTTTTCCAAAAGCTCTGTTTCAATCTCTTCCATAAGTTCTATCATAGGAGTTTTTAGCTCCTTTTCCAAATCTTTATAAATTCTTGTGTAAACCAGAAGATTATCCGAAAATATTAACTCTTCCTCTGCCTTTATAATAGACCTTTTCAATAATTTTAATTCATTTAATTCCCTTTCAAAAGATTCTTTCTCTGCTTTTATCCTTTTCACTAAAGCTTCATCGAGTTCTTTAATCTTATTGTTCCTTTCAAAAATATCTTTCAACAAATTGTTAATCTCAACTACATATTGTAAAAGATCCACAGACCAATCCAAATTTAAAAAGGTTCTCTCCTTCCTCTTTGAAATCTGATTTAAAAGTTTTTCCACTTCCTTTCGTTTCTCTCTTAAGACTAATAAAATAATAAAAATAAAGAAAACACCAAAAATTACTTCCAAAATTAGTACTATATTTTTAAATTTTCTTACTCCTAAAAAAGCTTTTTCTTTTAAAACACCTATTTTAATTTCAGCAAAAACCTGTCCTTCAAACTCTGCAACAAATTTGTATACTATGAATTTTTTATTTAGATTTCCATATTTTAAGAGAACTTTAGGAGGAACTTCTTTAGAGGTCAATGTAAAATTAAACCATTCCTGAGGAAACTGAACAATCATAAAATCCAGAGGATAAGAAAAGACTTTTTCTGATATAATTCTCAAACTGGAGTAATCAAGTTTAAGAAACTTATATTTATTCTCATTAAGAAATAATGAACTAAACTCTCTTAAGCCATCTCTATATTTTTCTTCAACGGCTTTTTTAAAAAAGGACAAAGAACATTGATAAATAAAAAAAGAAAAAAACAAATACATAAATAAAAACAAGAAATAAACCTTCTCATTATGAGAAAAAATAAAAACTCCCAATTTTCTATTTTTCATTTACTCTAATAATCCTATAATCCAAAAATGGCATCTGCGGAGGGACTTTAAGTTTTACCCCATTTCCCACAAAAAAATATGTTGAACTGTAATTCAAAGGAATAATAATCATATCTTCAATAAGAAGGTTAACAATAAACTTCATAGCTGCAACCCTATTCCTTATTTCACCCATAACGAGCTTTCTGGTTATTTCATCAATATACTGGTTTCTATAGTTAAAAACATTGTCTTCCCCCCTTAAATTTAGAGATCTGTACAAAAAAAACTCGCTGTTAAAAATATCCTCACGGTCATTGTATCCGGCGACAATAATATCAGCATCAAAGAGAACTTTTCTTACATTACCAGGTTTCATAATGTCAAATATCTTTTCTTTTACCTTAAATCCGTGTTTAATCAAGAAAAACTTGAGTTTATCGCCAATTTTCTTTCTACCAGGTAACAGAAATATCACCATCCTTACCTCTTTATTTTTATCTCTTATTTTTTTCAAATAATACAGAGACCTTGAATAATTATATTGAGGAAAAGCAGGTACTTTTCTGGCAGAAGAAAGATTTAACGGGATAATATTGTGAACAGCAGCAGAGTGGATTCTGTAAACTTTTTTTACAGCTCTTCTGAAATCAAAACCAAACCCTATGAAATTTCTGAAATTAATATTTCCTCCCCACTGACTTTTAATATTAAAAAAAATCGCATGAACAAAAGTCTCGAATGTTTTATATTTTCTAAAACTATTTCCCATCTTATTAATCTCATCCACATTAATAGAACTAATAGATAATATGTCAGGCCTGAAATTCTCATAATTTTTATCAAGATCAAAAACAATTATTTGATCGGGTTGCTCATCCAAACTTATATAGTACTTTTCAAATTTTGAGAAACGAACCTTCCTTATAACACTGTTCGAAGATTCCTGTTCTTTTAACACATAAGGTCCGGTTCCAGTTATTTTTCCCTTTTTATATTTAAAAATAGGAAAATTGAGAGTTGCCAAAGCCCTTAAAAAAAATGGATAGGATCTTTTTAATTCAATACTTATTGTATTATCATCCAAACTTCTTATCCCTTTGATATGATTAGTTTTTTTTTCAAAATAAGCTTTTTGCCCCACAATAACATCATTATCTAAGAATAAGAAACTTCCATTTTTCAGTTTAAACTCAAGAGATTTTTTTATATGTGAAGCCTTTAACAAAGAGCCATCGTGAAAATAAATTTTTTTTCTCAAATGAAAAACAAACAATTTTCCCTGTTTTTGAATCTCCCATTTGTAAGCAATATCAGGAATAATATTTGCGAGCCCCCTATATGAAACAAGTCTACCAAAACGATTATAATTAATCTCATTATCAATATTATTAAAATTTGTTACTATTCTTGAATAAAATCCCCTATATACAATCTTTTTCGTTGATTCTGAATAAGCAACACATTCAAAAACAAAAAAGTGTAATAAAAAAATAAATATTATAAATACACTTTTTTGAGTCATTCTATTTGAATCTCTAAATTTCATATTTTATAATAAATTCTATGCCTTTTTTTGTCAATCTTTTATTAAATCTTTTTAATGGAACTAAATTGAGA
>Ga0256835_1000566_pt1 | contig 26677 bp, 26 predicted proteins | sample PIR30metaG_FD_185972 | JGI IMG/M metagenome (GOLD analysis project Ga0256835, IMG submission 185972) | Hydrothermal vent microbial communities from East Pacific Rise, Pacific Ocean - PIR-30 | ecosystem: Environmental > Aquatic > Marine > Hydrothermal vents | place: Pacific Ocean: East Pacific...
GACTAGTTCAAGGCAGGTTTCTGCCCCGCGCTTGCCTCCCACTAGGTCAAATGCATAGTCCGCGCCGATACCGCCGGTTATCTCCAATACCTGCTCCAGAACATCCCCTTGGCTCGCGTTGACCGTGTGGGTGGCGCCCATCTTCGTAGCCCGACCTAGCTTGCTATCTAGCAGGTCTATGGCGATGATCTTGGTGGCCCCCGCCACTACCGCCCCCTGGATCACGTTGATCCCCACTCCACCGACACCCAGGACCGCTACACTACTGCCGGCCTCCACGCCCGCAGTATTCAAAACAGCCCCCGTGCCGGTGATGACGCCACAACCAGTGATCGCGGCCACATCAAATGGAATATCTTCCTGTAAGGGCAAGATGGCCTGCCGGGAAACCACCGTAAATTGTTTGAAAGTACCAAGGCCGGTCATATTGAGAATATCTTGGCTGCCCTTGTGTAGGCGGGTGGTGCCATCGAGCATGGTTCCCGCCCGGGTGAGATTGCGCAGTTCGCAGAGATAAGGCTGGTCATGCAAGCAGTAGTAGCACCGGCCGCAACGAGGCGCCCAGAGGAACAACACGTGGTCACCGGGCTGCAAGCTTGTCTCTCCGGGCCCTACCTCGCGTACAATGCCGGCTCCTTCGTGACCGGGCACACAGGGGGTATCGGGTACCGTGTAGCGTCCCCTGATGATCGACAAGTCGGTATGGCAGAGACCGGCGGCCTTAACTTCCACCAGCACTTCACCTGCCTTGGGGGGGTCAAGCTCCAACTCGTCTATGGTCAGAGGTTGCTTGTATTCGTATAAAACCGCGGCCTTAGTGTTCATCTCCTGACAGCTCCTTTCCCTGATACGTAAGTTTTTCCGCCTTAATGAAACGGTGATGTATGAGCAGGCAGAAATATAAGAGCCACACGGAAACCTCCCAGCACTATCCAGCTCTCATACAACCGGTCCAACCGTAGCCGGTACCCTACATCCCCCGTTTTGCGCCACGTCTTTTGGCCTATGGCGTAATTCGGGGATATTCACCTTCGTAACCAAGCCCCCGGGAGATGCGCATGCCTGCCTCGATTAATTTAGTTTTCGCCTGTTTCACCACGTTCTCTTTGTCTTTATCGTGTATGGTTAGCGATATGGAGGCGGCAGCCACGACTGAACCAAACCGATCCAACACGGGCACTCCCATGGAATACAGGTCCAGAGAAAACTCCTGGTCCGCCACCCCATAGCCCATGCTTCTGGTTCGGAGAACCTCCTCTAACAGCTCTTGTCTGTTGGTAATAGATTTGGGTGTGATCGGCGCCATATCCAGTCGGTCGATCAATGTTTTCAGCTCATCGTCGGGTAAACCGGCCAAAAGAACCTTGCCCGTGGTAGTGCAATGGCAGGGCACCTTGGAACCCACGTGCACCGCATAAGGATGGAAACGCATTCTTTCTTCGCGATGGAGCATAAGGACTTCGGCGTCGTCCAGCACGCCTAAGCTCACGCTCTTGTCCATTGTCAGGGAAAGCTCCGACAAGATAGGTTCGGCTATGACAGAAAGTCCATTACTACCTAAGAACTGGTGCGCAAGGCTCAAAACCTTATTACCCAGGCAGTATCGCTTGTGTTCCAGGCGGTCAACGTAGCCAAGTTTCATCAAGGTATAGAGGAAACGCTGTGCTGAAGTCTTGTTGGTGCCCATCTGATTGGCGACTTCCGTAAGGGTAAGCGGCTCCGGCGAGTTGGCCAGAAGTTCCAAAACAGTGATTCCTTTTGAAAGGGAACCAATAAACTTTTTGTCACGCATTGTGTTTGCCAATCTCGTCAAGTATTGTGACTGTGCGTCCCCAATAGCAAAGTCAATTCATTTTCTACTTAGGTCAGTTACTGGGAACAACTATTCTGGTTTCCACAGCCAGCAGTCCCCCTCGCTCGATGCATTAGTCAGTAATAGGCAGGTATTTACCGCTTTGCACAATGGCCACCACAGTTAGGGGACCGTCGATTCTTTTATAGCGATAGGTATGCTTCACACCAGGCGGAATATAGACAGCACAGGGGGAAGTAGCGGTATAGACCTCATCGTCTAGTTCTAGCTCAATTTCAGCGTCACCAGGCTTGGAAATGAATAAGTAGGCTTCGCTCTCGTTGTGGTAATGCTTCTCTGTTATCGGCTCTGCCTGGTAAATTTTATGATGGATACCGCCGGCCACAAAGAAATCGGCTCCGGGGACTAACTCACCGTCCATGAGTATCTGGTATTTACCAGGCGCATGCGCCGCAAAGACGTCGATGATTTTGGGCTCGGTCACCACGCATTTTTCCCACTTATTTCCCATTACAACTATCCTCCATTTCATATTTCATTCTTGTCCGACGAGCTCGGCCCGTCAGGACTTTTACGGTGCTAAGGCCTTTTCAAAGGACATCATGAAGTCGTCTATGTCTATCCCGGCCATCTCCACGTCATCCCGGGCGTATATTTTTTCCAGCTCACTCCGCACCACCTCCAGATCGCACTCCTTGCCGCGCAAAGCATCCTCGATGTCTCCCACGACTCCATAGGGAGAGGGATGAAAATCACCGGTGATGATCAAGTCGAATATTTTGCCGTTAAGTTTTAAGAGGGTTACCCGCACCAGCCCCGCCACCGCCTTATGACGCCCCTCGCTCTTGATTGCCTGGGGAGGGGCATTTTTAAAGCGCACCCGTTCGGAATTGCCATATAAGAACTCCTCGGAGTTAAACTTGCGCTCATACTCGCGGGAGTACTTTAATTCTTTTGCGGTCAAAGGAGCGCCCACCAACTTGACGTCATCTGCAAATATTTTCCTAATGGCCAACAGCGCCATGTCTTCCAACTCGCTTTGCTTCGGTCGGTGGCCTATTTCACTCTCCAGGCAGGTGAAGCGTTGACCTAGTCTTTTGATCTCTTTGTCTTGTATCTTCTCGGCTATGGTACGTATGGCCAGGTCCAAGGTGGTCCGGTTGGTTTTAACCACGTTGACCATAAGGCGCATGGTTAAGATGCCCTTTTCCAGGCGCGCCGAACTCGGCACCAGTTTGCGGCCTTGCACCTGAAGATCATTTAAGGGGCGGTATACGGCGTCTATGCCCCATTTCTGATTGATGGCCTCAGCCAAACCTTCCAAGGTGATGCGGAAGGCGTCAGAGATGTTGGTCAAGGGCAGGGACAGGGATTGGGGGATCAGGTACAGGCACAAAAAAGCGCTGCGCTTGGGACCAAAAATGGCGCCGCCGGTATTTTGGCGTCGGCGTACTACTATGTTGTGCTCTCGGCAGAAATCAAGGTCAATCGCCTTTTCCGCATCGTCCAACACCCCCGAAGTGATACTGTCAGATGAGAATATGTTCAGCACCACAGTATTGGGAGCGTCACCATCTGCCAAGGCGCGTTCAATTGCGGGCGAGACACTGGTAGAGTAGTCCGCGTATGAGTAGTCACACTTTATGTACCTTAATTCCTTCATAGCACTGCCGTCCAGGTATCATTCACGCTAGGTTGCAACACGAGTCCCGTTTTCACTAGAGGCCTTTTCACTACCTAAAATTGGGTTTTCGCTTTTCAAGAAAGGCCTGGCGTCCTTCTTTAAAATCGTCGCTGCCCAGGGCTACTGCTTGTAAACTGGCCTCCAAATCCAAGTAGCTCTCCAGGTCCATGGGCCAGCGGTTGAGCGCAGACTTGATAAGTGCGTATGCCTGACTTGGCCCCTGGGCTAGTTTTTGGGCCCAGTCCCAGGTGGTTTTGACCAAGTCCTCGGTGGCAACCACCCGGTTAATCATGCCTATCTGTTCCGCACGCCGGGCGCTGATTACCCCACCTTCCAACATCAGTTCTTTGGCTCTGACCATGCCCACCCGTTGGGGTAAGAAATAATATTGCCCCCAGTCCGGAGCCAACCCTATCCTGGCAAAGGAAAAGTGGAATTTTGCTCTCTCCGCGGCTACCGCCAAGTCCGAGGCCAAAACCAAGCTTACGCCCGAACCCGCAGCCGCCCCGTCAACCTGCGCGATGATAGGCTTCTCCAGTTGCACCATGGCGCGTACCAGGCGATGGCCATACTTCAGGCGATTGCGGGAGGCCACCGGGTCCGGCACATCTTTCATGGAGTTGATATCGCCACCGCCGCAGAAATGCTCTCCATGGCCGGCCAGGATCACCACCCGCACCGTGGAATCAAAGGCCAGGTCCTGTAGCACTTCGATGAGCTCGGGGCGTATCTCCATGTCCAGCGCATTGCGTTTTTCCGGTATGTTGATGATGATTTTGAGGACCGGGCCGTCTTGCTGAAACAATAGTTTCTTATAGCCCCGGTTCTCTTCTTGTATTGCCATGACCATTGAGTGCTTTCTCAGTTGCGTTTGTTAACGAGAAGTGGTCCGCCAGCCAAATCGGGCTGGAATTCGATCTGGTTGAACTTGACTAGGGTTTCGGTTTTAAGCAAATCCGAAATCCTTTTCACAACCCCGTTCTCCGGATCACTTCCTTCGATGGTGAGGGTCAGACTGTCTACTCCTTGGTCGGATTCCACCGTGACCTGATATTTCCTTCCCGCCAGCTTCGGGTCACTGCAAAGGATAGTACCCACTTGGCTGGGCCAGAACTTGACGCCTTTGACCTTGACCATCTCGTCAGTACGACCCATCACGCTCTTGGGCATGGTGAGCGTGCGTCCACATGCGCATGGAGCCTCTTGCAGTACGGTCAAGTCTCCGGTTCGGTAGCGCAACAACGGCGCCGCCTCCTTGCACAGGTGGGTAAGCACCAACTCCCCCTTTTCTCCCAGGGGGACCGGTTCGCCGCTGTTTGGGTCCACCAGCTCTGCGTAGACGTAGTCGTCTACGATATGCAAACCTGTCTCATGGCGGCAGCTTCGTGCTATAGGCATGCAAGCGGCCATGCTATAGGAGTCGATGATGGTGATGTCATGGCCAAAGGCGGCTTTGACCCGGTCGGGGTATCCTGCCACCGAAGTAAAAGGTTCTCCGCCTACAAAGAGCGTGTGCACCGATGGAATCCCCTTGGCCGCGAGTTTCATGGCAAACGTGGGGTTGGATACCAGTACCCCTACGCTGTAATCGTTTATGATCCTCACCGCCCGGTCAGACTCGCCGGGACCCAGGGGTATGACTTTAGAGCCGTAGTATTCAAATTGGCCTTGATAGAAAAGCCCTGCCACAAACATGTGGTAGCCAAAAGTTACGGCCACCATGTCATCCGGTGTTACTCCCGCGGCCTTTAGGGTGCGGGCGCAAACCTGGTGTATGGTCTCTAGGTCCTTTTGGGTTTGGTACACCGGGTATAGTTGCCGACCGGATGGTGAAAAATTCACCCGGGTCACATCTGGGCCGCAAAAAGCACTATTGGCAGGGGGCTTGATAGATTCAGCAAAGAACTCGGCACTGGTAGTAAAAGGAATTCGCCGGAAGTCTTCAATGCTTGCAATATCATCCGGCCCCAAGGAAGCCTCTCGTAGCTTGTGGGAATAAAAGGGGTTTTTACTAAGCCGGTTTATTTGGGCTCGCAATAAATCCAGAACCGCCACTAACGCATATCCCTTATAAGTATTCTCGGTAAGTATTTCGCAAAACCTGTTGTGCAATAACGACCGGGCAACGAGAGCCGTAGCCGACCGGTGCATTATTACGCATTGCGTTACGCTAGGTCGCATTGCATGACTTTATTCTGTTGCATCTCCGTCAGGTTGTCAACTCAATTTTGCTAATTATTCTGAATTACCCTTGATCCTTTAGATGGTCTGCTCAAGTAACCATGTGTAGCTATTAAAAAATCCAGGCGAGAGCTCGCTGTAGCCGCCGCTGGGCTTAGCGTATAAATCGATGGGTCCGGAGTCTGTGCCGGGGTGAGCTGCAACCGAATTTTGTGTTTGAATGTTCGGAATAAGGTGCTGTGGGGTGTACCGGTGAGTTTAGAAACTCATCAACTTCCCGGGATAAGGAGTGAGCCGTCCTGGGGTTGCCGGAGTCTCAATTACGTGAGGGGGGAGATGGCGAGACGAAGTCGATAGTCATTATAAGTTAAGGGAACAGGTAGTACGGATGGTCGTTGAGCACCGGCAGAGAGCATGATCGGCCTTTACAAGACCCCGGTATGCCGCCATGACCATTCCGCGGCCCTATCGTGAATCCAAGCAGCCTTTTCAAGCGGCGCAATATTTATATAGTTGGCGTGATATTGTGTGGCCGGAGCTGCTGCCCGGCAAACGGTGAGGGCTACTCGTGCACCACCGGGTCACCCAGGTCCCGGATGGAAAAGTTGTAGAACACGTTGTGGCCGTTATAGTCCAGCACTCGCAGGTCATCCTCCTGTTTGACGTCGTTTAGGATGGCGTCGAACTTTTTTCCGTAGCGCTTGCGCACTTCGTCTTCGTCCAGCTCATAGGCGATGTATTTCATAATTCCCTTTTCGGCCAGTTTTTCCAGCAGGTTGGGGTCGTCGAAAGAACTGTAGCTCACCAGGATGAGGATGGGGCCGGTCCCGGTAAAGACGATTCCAGCCTTCATGGCGCACCTCCTTGCAAAAGTGGTGTTTCACTATCCTCTAATTCCAGGATGAGGCCGCCGGGCCGGAGGGTCAAGCCTTTGGCCGTTTGGGCAAAGCAAGGCCCCCGCGGCTATCCGCAGGGGCCTGGTGGTTGATTAATTTTGAATCGGCCGTGCTGGTTCGCTGCTTCCTATCGCCGCAGTATCGCACCCAATGGCCCCTGCGCCGCCTTGCACATCGCCCCGGTGGTCCCCGGTGGTCCCCGGTGTCGCCCCGGTGGCTCCCTGCGCCGCCCCCGTGTCGCCCCCCCTGCGTCGCCCCGGTGGCCCCGGTGGCCGGGTTAGTGGTCGCCGCCGTAGATGACCGCCAGGATGACGGTGGGTCCCTGGTCGGCCGGGCGCACCAGGTGGGGCTCGGTGGACTGGTAGTAGATGCAGTCGCCGGGGTGGAGCACCTCGCGGGCGTCGCCCACGATGGCCTCCATGGAGCCTTTCATCACGAAGATGAACTCCTGGCCGTCATGCGAGGAAAGCGGCACGTCCTCGTCGGTCTGCTGCAGGGTGACGATGAAGGGCTCCATGGACCGGTTGGTCATCTCCGGGGCCAGGGCCTGGTAGGAGTAGCCGTAGCTGGTGCCGCGTTGCGAGGCATAGCGGCTCATGTCCTTGCGTTCGTCCTTGCGCACCACGGTGTAGGCCCGTTCCTCGCCGCCGGAGATGAGGGTGCCGAAGTTCATGTCCAGCCCCTTGCCCAGCTTGATGAGCACTCCCAGGGGCGGGCTGGCTGGTTCCTCCTCGATGCGCCGCAGGCGCTCCACCTCCAGGCCGGTGCGCTGGGACAGGTCCTCCAGGCTCAGGCCCTTTTGCTCGCGGATGGCCTTGACCCTTTGCCCCACCGGCATGCTCTGGTCCACCTCGGTGGGTTGGTCCACCTCGGCCACTTCGCTGAAGCTGTCGAGGAAGTCGGCCTCGCGTTGGCTGGAGCCGACCCCGCCCATGTTCTTCATCAGATCGTGATGGCTGTTGTCAAAGTCTTCGACCATGATACCTCTCGGGGTTTGCAGCCGGCCTAAGTCCTAGAGCTCGGCCACGAAGCGCCCGCCCCGGCGCAGGGCCTCGGTGTTGATGGGGATCATCTTGTGATAGCGCTGGTCCAGGGCCTTGGGCAGGGCCTTTACCACCTGTTCCACGTCCAGCACGCCCGAGGCCTGGCACAGGGCGCCGAGCATGATCATGTTGCCCAGCCGCGGGTTGCCCACCTCGGTGGCCAGCTCCAGGCAGGGCACGTAGATGACCTTCTTGGTGCGGGCCTTGACGTACTTGGGGTCCACCAGGCTGGCGTTGACCAGCACCATGCCCTTTTTGAGCACCCGGGGGGCGAACTTTTCGGCCGAGGGCCGGTTCATGACCACGGCGCATACCGGTTCGTGCACCACCGGGGAGCCCACCGGGCGGTCGCTCACCACCACGGTGCAGTTGGCGGTGCCGCCGCGCATCTCCACCCCGTAGACCGGCATGTAGGTGATCTGCTTGCCGGCGTGCATGCCGGCCACCGAGAGCATGTTGCCCATGAGCATCACGCCCTGGCCGCCGAAGCCTGCGAATATAACGTCAAAATACATTACCATTTCACTCCAGGTCAATCGCTAGGCCGCGGCCAAAATGTCCTTGTACACGCCGAGCGGGAATTGGGCGATCATCTCGTTGGCCACGCGCGCGTTGGCCTCCTGCGGGGTCATCTTCCAGTTGGTGGGGCAGGAGCTCAAAAACTCCACAAAGGCGAAGCCCACGCCGTCGAGTTGGAAGTCGATGGCCCGCTTGAGGGCCTTTTCGGCTACTTTGTAGTTCTTGATGTTGTTCACGGCCACGCGGGCCACGTAGGCGGCGCCGTCGAGGGTGGCCAGCATCTCGGCCACCCGGATGGGGGGGCCGGCGGTGGCCACCTGGCGGCCCTGGGGGCTGGTGGTGGTGACCTGGCCCACCAGGGTGGTGGGGGCCATCTGGCCGCCGGTCATGCCAAAGACGGCGTTGTTGACAAAGATCACGGTGATCTTTTCGCCCCGGTTGGCCGCGTGGATGATCTCGGCGGTACCGATGGCCGCCAGGTCGCCATCGCCCTGGTAGGTGAAGACGAAGTTTTCCGGCTGGGCCCGTTTAGCGCCGGTGGCCACCGCCGGGGCGCGGCCGTGGGGGGCCTCCACCACGTCGGTGTCGAAGTAATCGTAGAGCAGCACCGAGCAGCCCACGCTGGCCACGCCGATGGTCTTGCCCTTGAGGCCGTAGGCGTCGATCTGCTCGGCCAGCATGCGGTGGATCACCCCGTGGTGGCAGCCGGGGCAGTAGTGGTAGGGCTTTTTGGTCATCGACTTGGGGCGGTCGAAGACCTTCTTCATCTTGACCGTGGTTTTTTTCTGGGGGCTCATTGGAGACCTCTCTTTCGCCAAACCTTGGCCACTTCCTTGGCCAGCTCGTTGGGGGTGGGGATGGAGCCGGGGGGTCGGCCGTAGAAGTCCACCGGGGCCCGGCCCTCCACCGCCAGGCGCACGTCTTCCACCATCTGGCCGGTGTTGAGCTCCACCACCATGAGGTGGCCGGTGCGCTCGGCGGCCTCCTGCACGGCCTGGTGGGGGAAGGGATAGACGGTTATGGGCCGCAGCAGGCCCACGGCCAGGCCTTTTTCGCGCAGCATGTCCACCGAGGTTTTGAGGATACGCCCCACCGAGCCGAAGGCCACCAGGACCAGCTTGGCGTCGTCGGCGCGGTAGTTTTCAAAGCGGGTCTCTTTGGCCATGCGCTGGTATTTTTTGTAGAGCCGCCAGTTGTGATCGGTGAGCTCGCCGTCGGCCAGGAACAGCGACTTGACGATGCGCCGCGGCCGGCGGTGGGCGCCGGTGAGGGCCCAGTCCTTGGGCTTGATCTTTCTGCGGTAGGGCTTTAGTTCCACCGGCTCCTTAATGTTGCCGATGAGCGCGTCGCCCAGGATCATCACCGGGTTGCGGTACTTGTCGGCCAGGTCGAAGGCCAGCATGGTGAGATCGTAGTTTTCCTGGGCGGTGGAGGGCGCCAGCACCAGCACGCGGTAGTCGCCGTGGCCGCCGCCGCGGGTGGACTGGAAGTAGTCGCCCTGGGAGGGGTGGATGCCGCCGAGGCCGGGACCCGAGCGGCTCATGTTTACCACCACGCCGGGAACCTCCGAGCCGCACAGGTAGCTGATGCCTTCCTGTTTCAGGCTGATGCCCGGGCTGGAGCTGGAGGTCATGGCCCGGGCGCCGGTGGCCGCCGCGCCCAGGAGCATGTTGATGGAAGCCACCTCGCTCTCGGCCTGTATGAAGGTGCCCCCCACCTCAGGCATGTGGGCGCTCATGTATTCGGGAATGTCGTTTTGCGGGGTGATGGGATAACCGAAATAAAATTTGCATCCGGCCGCGAGAGCCCCCATGCAGATGGCCTCGTTGCCTTTTACCAGCACTCGCTTGGCCATTATTTGCGCTCCTCTTTGTAGATTCTCAGGGCGATATCCGGGCAGAGACGGCCGCAGATGGCGCAGCCGGTGCACTTGGCCTTTTTGTCCCAGACCACGTAGGCGTAGCCCTGGGCGTTTACTCTTTGGCCCATGGCCAGGTTCTTGGTGGGACAGGCGTCCACGCACAGGCCGCAGCCCTTGCACAGTTCCTTTTGTACGACAACCTTCGGCATTTCACTCGACTTTCTCATCGCACCGGGCCGGGGCCCCAGGGCCGCGCCGGGCTGGCGCCCGCGCCGCCGGACGATGAATTTAGCCCCTCTCAAATATCCAATGCTTCCCGCAGGGAATCGATCCCCGCGGGGTTCTCAACACTAAGCACCTTGACGTCCCGGGGCGCGATCTTTTTGATCAGCCCCGTGAGCACGGTCTTGGGACCGGCCTCGATAAAGGTGTCGACGCGCATATCCAGCATGGCCTGCACGCTTTGGACCCAGCGCACCGGCGAGGTGAGCTGGTCCATGATGGCCTGGTGGGCATCGGGCGCCCGGCGGGTGGGCTGGCCGGTGGCGTTGCTCACCAGGGTGCGGTTCATGGGGGTCAGTGGCAACTCGGCCAGGGCCTGGGCCATGTCCCGGCCGGCGGCGGCCATCAGGGGGGAGTGCCAGGCCCCGCTTACCTTGAGCGGGATGACCTTTTTGCCCCGCTCCTTGACCAGGGCGGCGGCGGCGGCCACCGCCTCTTTCTCACCGGTGATCACCGTCTGTACCGGGGTGTTGAAGTTGGCCGGCTGCACCACGCCGTCCACCTCGGCGCAGATGGCCTCGACCTCTTCGGGGCTTAGGCCCATCACCGCGGCCATGGCCCCGGGGTTGGCCCGGGCGTCGCGGTCCATGAGCCGGCCGCGCAGGCTCACCAGCTCCAGGCAGCGCCGCGGGTTCATAGCCCCGGCGGCCACCAGGGCGGGATATTCGCCGAGGCTGTGGCCGGCCACCGCGGCCACCTGGATGCCGGTGTCGGCGATGGCCTGCCAGCAGACCAGGTCCACCGCCACCACGGCCGGTTGCAGGTTGACCGTTTGGGTCAGCTCGTCCATGGGGCCTTGGAAGCACAGCCGCGGGATATCCAGCCCGCTGGCCGCTTCGGCCGCGGCGAATATATCGCGGGCGGCCGCCGACGCCTCGAAAAACGCCTGTCCCATGCCCACGTATTGCGAGCCCTGACCGGGAAACACCACGGCAATGACAGCCACGTGATCGCCTCTCTTGAGCGGTGCAAAAAAACCGGCGGCTGTGGACAAAGTGCCCGCCGCCAAACCAAAGGCTAAATCTACAAAAAGTATATGGTTATGTCAATGCGGCGAGGGCGGGGCGCCGTGGCGGCTACGGGCTGGGCGCAAAGAAGGCCTTGGGCACCACGGTGATGCCGCGCGGGGTTAGGGTGAAGCGCTTGGCGTCGGCCCGGGGGTCCAGGCCGATGCGGGTGCTGTCGGGCAGGGCGTTGCCCTTGTCGATGATGGCCTTTTTTACCAGGCAGTTGCGCCCGATGACCACGTCGTCCATGACCACGCTCTCGTCCACCCGCGACCAGGACTCCACGATGACGTTGCAGCCCAACACCGAGTTGCGCACCACCGCGCCGCTGATGATGCTGCCGGCGCCCACCAGCGAGTCCAGGGCCTTGCCCACCCGGTCGGGCTGGTGGCGCTCGTCGCCAAAGACGAACTTGGCCGGCGGCAACTGGCGCCGGAAGGTGCGGATGGGCCACAGGTGGCCGTAGAGGTTGAAGTAGGGGTCCACCCCGCACAGGTCCATGTTGGCGTTCCAAAAGGAATCCAGGTCGCCCACGTCGCGCCAGTAGCCCGAGTCGCCGGTGGGCCGCACCAGGGTCCTGGTGCGGCGTCCGTTCTCGTCATAGGTGTAGACGTAGTCCTGCAGGCGGTTGTGCCGGCGGTAGGGATAGGCCTTGACCTGGTAGCGCCCCAACAGGGAGGGGATGATGTCCTGGCCAAAGTCCAGGCCGGGGTTTTGGGCCAGCTCCCTTAGCAGCACTTCTTTCTTGAATAGGTAAATGCCCATGGAGGCCAGGGATCGCTGGGGATCGCCGGGGATGGCGGCCGGGTCCTGGGGCTTTTCGTGAAAGGCCACGATATTGAACTCCGGGTCTACCTCGGCCACGCCGTAGGAGCGGGCCAGTTGCCGGTCCACCTCGATGACGCTGATGGTGATGTCGGCCTGGTGTTCCTGGTGGTAGTCGCGGAAAAGGGAGTAGTCCATCTTGTAGACGTGGTCGCCGCTCAAGATGGCCACGTGGTTGAGCGTGGTGTCGCGCTCGATGAGGTACACGTTTTGCCGCACGCTGTCGGCGGTGCCCTGGTACCACTTTTCGCCGGTGCGCATCTGGGGACTGATGATGCGCAGGTAGTGCCCCAGGTCATAGGAAAAGATGTTCCAGCCGGCCTCCAGGTGGTCCACCAGGGACTGGCTCTTGTACTGGGGCAGCAGAAATATCTTGTAGATTCCGCTGTTGACGCAGTTGGACAAGGTGATGTCGATGAGGCGGTAGACCCCGCCAAAGGGCACCGCGGGTTTGGAGCGGTCCCGGGTCAGGGGCTTGAGGCGCTGTCCCTTACCGCCGGCCATGATGATGGCCAGGACGTCTTTCACGGCTTGGCCTCCTTGGCCGGAGCATCGGGCGTTTCGTCACCCGGGCATTCGGACTGGTTGTTGAGGAAGTGGCGCTCGTAGACCCCCAGCAGGGACAACAGCACCGCCAACACCAAGGGGCCCAGGATGAGCCCCACCACCCCGAAGACGCTGAGCCCGCCTAGCACGCTGAAGAAGGTGAGCAGGGGGTGGAGGTTGGCGTGCTTGCCGATGAGCCGGGGCCGTACCAGGTTGTCCAGCACGATGGCCGAGGCCAGGCACCAGATCATCATGCCGATGGCCGAGGCGGTGTGGCCGGTGACCATCAAGTAGATGCCGGCCGGCAGCCAGACCAGGGCGGTGCCCACCAGGGGCACCACCGAGCTGAGGGTCATTACCGATCCCCAGAACACCGCCAGGGGAACGCCAAAGAGGCCGAAGCCCAGCCCGGCCATGATGCCGTGCAGCAGGGCCAGCACCAAGGTGCCGCGCATGGTGGCCCGCAGAGAGATGAGCATCTCGCGCTTGATGCGGCGGTTGGTGCGTTCCGGCAGGGGCGAGAGAGACAGTATCTTGGCGGCCATGGCGCTGCCGTCGGTGAACAGGTAGAAAGTGACGAACAACACCAGGGCCGAACTGATAATGACGTTGGTGAAGCCCTTGACCAGGCCGGTGAGGTTGTTGTAGAGCAGCCCGCTCACCTGGCGCACCAACTCACCGGCCTGCTTGAGCACTTCGTCGCGGCTGATGCCGAAGACCTCCTGCATCTTCTCCAGGTATGGGCTCACGCTGCCCAGGCCCTTGTCAAAGGTGCGTTGCAGGGTGTCGCTGGTGAGCTGCTCACTCACGATGTTGTACAGGTCCAGGGCCTGGGCGGTGATCATGCCGATGATGAAAAACAAGGGTAGGGCGATTACCAACAGCAGCACGATGGTGGTGATGGCCGAGGCCAGCTTTTCCCGCCCGCCCAAGAGCCGCTTGACCAGGTCGTAGAAGGGGCCGGCCACCACCACCAGGACCACCGAGAGGAAGATGGGCACCAAGTAAGGCTCCACCAGGCGGTAGCCGGTGTATAGCATGAACACGATGAGGACGGCGAAGAACCAGCGGCTGATGGCGGTGGTAAAAGGCTGGGGGGCTTGATCCGAAGGCATCAGCGTCTCCAGGCGGCGGGTAGAAAGCGGGCGTGGGCCGTGGAGTCCAACCGGGAGCGCCAGTCGGCCACCTGGTCCGGGTCCACCTCGGCCATGGCCCAGCCGACTCCCTCGGGGCATTGGGCCAAGATCTCACCCCAGGGATTGACGATCATGGCGTGGCCAAAGCTCTCGCGCCCCTGGCCGTGGCTGCCCCACTGGGCGGCGGCCAACACGAAACAGGCGTTTTCCACCGCCCGGGCCCGCACCAGGATATCCCAGTGGGCTTGGCCGGTGACCTTGGTGAAGGCGCTGGGGCAGGTGAGGACCTCGGCCCCTTTTAGCCGCAGCCGGCGGTAGAGCTCGGCAAAGCGCAGGTCGTAGCAGATAGACAGGCCCAGTTTGCCGGCCGGGGTGTCCACCGTGACCAGGCGGCGGCCGGGCAACACAAAGGCCGACTCCCGCAGGGTTTGGTGGCCGGGCATGTCCAGGTCGAAGAGGTGGGCCTTTTGGTAATAGGCGGCCAGCTCTCCGGCCGGGTCGAGTACCGGGCAGGTGTTGTATATCCGACGATGGCCGGCCACTCGTTGGTTGAACGACCCCCCCACCAGCCACAGGCCGTGGCCGCGGGCCTGGTCGGCCAGCCAGGCGAACAGCCGGCCACGCAGCGGCTCGGGCCTGGCCGGCAGGATGCCCTCGCTCTGCATGTGGGAAAAGTGCTCGGGCAACACCGCCATCTCGGCCCCGGCCGCGGCCGCCTGGGCCAGTAGGTCGGCCGCCTGGGCCAGGTTGGCCTGGCGGTCGGCGCCGGAGTTCATCTGTAGGACCGCTACCTGCATGATGCCAGATTATAGCGGCCCGCGGCGGCCAGTACCAGCGGCAATCGAGCCCGCCTCGTCTTGCCGCCCCATGGGGCCTATGCTAGCATTACCACGGTCGCCAGGCGCAAACGTAGCGCGTCCGGCGGATGCGGGAAGTCGGCGGATACGGGGAGTCATGGATCAAGGGGTAAACCAGCTCATTGCCGAGGCCCGGCGCAACGAGATGATCCTGCGCCGGCTCGAGGCGGTGGAGGAGTTCCTGGCCGGCCACACCACCGTCGCTTCCCTGGTGGCCAAGCTGGGGCCCAAGGTCCGCGAGGTCTACGGCCTGCAGGCGGTGACCCTGTGCCTCAACCGGGACCACCTGGACTGGGGCGAGCTGCTCGGCGGGGACCAGGGCGGTCGCCTGCCGCCGGACTGCTACCCCCGCTCCTACCGCGAGATGCGCAGCCTGCTGGGCGGGCTGGAAAAGCCTTTTCTCGCCTGTGAAATCCCGCGTCCTCTACGCCGCTGCTTCTTTCCCCGGCACCGAGGCCTGGCCTCCCTGGCGGTGGTGCCCATCCGCAGCCGCAACCGCCTGCTGTGCACCTTGAACATGGGCTCGGACGACCCCCGGCGCTACCAGCCGGGATATCGCACCGACTTTTTGCAGCGGCTGGGGCGCAAGATGGCCCTGGGCCTGGAGGCGGCCCTGTTGGCCGGCCAGGCCCGGATCATGGAGCGGCGCGAGGCCGCGGTGGAGATGGCCGGCGCGGCCTGCCACGAGCTGGCCCAGCCGCTCACCACCATGAGCTTTCTCATAGAAAAGGCCCGGCGCCTCTGGCCCCCAGGCGAGGCCAGCGTGGCCTGCCTGGACCAGATCGAGGCCGAGCTGGACAAGATCAACCAGCTTATGCATAAGATCAGCCAGGTGAGCCAGTACGCCACCAAGCCCTACGTGGGGGGCGCCAAGATCATAGACCTGCAGGCGGCCGCGGCCGACGAGTTCGGCCGGCGGCCCAGGAGCGAGGACCATGAGTAGAGACCCCGATTGCCTGTTTTGCAAGATAATCGCCGGCGAGATACCCAGCTTCAAGGTCTACGAGGACGACGACGCTTTCGCCTTCATGGACATCAACCCCATCGCGCCGGGCCACACCCTGGTGATCCCCAAGAACCATCACGAGAACCTCTTGGAGATAGCCCCCGAGGACCTGGCGGCGGTGCAGCGGGCCAGCCAAAAGGTGGCCGGGATGATCATGGCCGCGCTCAAGCCGGCCGGCATCGCGGTGTTGCAGCTAAACGGCCGGGGGGCCAACCAGGTGGTGATGCACTACCACGTGCACCTGGTGCCGCGCAATCGCCCGGACGACGGGGTCACCTGCCTGGAGTGGGAGCTGGAGCCCGGGGACATGGCCGAGATCGCAAAGGTGGCCGCCAAGATCGCGGCCGCCGGTTGAGCCCCGGGGCCAAATAAAAAAATGATAAAGGCCCGGCGGAGTAGGTTCCGCCGGGCCTTGGTCTTTAGTCTTTCCACACCGGGGGAGGGCGCTTCACCCCGTCGCTCCATTGGGCCACCCGGCAGGAGGGCCCGATGTCCACGTCCCAGGTGCTATGCCAGCGGGTTAGCACCTGGCCCTTCAGTCCCCCGGACGGGGTGATCACCCCGCGAAAGCTGTGCCCCGCGCTGTTTTGGGCCTCCACCTTGTCGCCCTTGATAACGCCGTAAAAGGGATACACGTACTTGGTGCCCACGATGCTGCGGATGTAGGCGATCATGGCGAAGCGGTCGCCCTTTTGCAGTATCTGGGCCCGGATGGTGTAGAAGAAGCGCTTGATTTCGTATTTGCCGGTGAGGTCGCACTTGGCGGCCGCGGCCGGGCCCGCGCCGAGCGCCGCCAGCAACAGGGCCCCTAAAACGATGCGCGCGGAGACTTTCATGCCGGACGGCTACTCCTATTTCTCGTCGGCCAGGCGCTGGGCCACCTGCTCGGCGGCCTTTTCGCCCGAGAGCAGCATGCCGCCGAAGACCGGCCCCATGCGGTAGGAGCCAAAGGTGGCGTTGGAACACATGCCGGCGGTGAAGACGCCGCCAAAGACCTCGCGGGTGTTGGCCAGGGTGTTGGTCTCGGCCACCTCGGCCCACAGGGAGCGCTCGCCTTCCACCTCGCCGCTGTTGGTAAAGAGCTTGGCGTCGACCTTGCGGGCGATGACCCGCACCACCTCGGCCGCGTGTCCGGTGGCGTCGATGACGTACTTGGCGCGCACCGTGAGCGGGTCCACGTGCAGCCCGGCCATCTCCACCGCGGTCCAGTTGATCACCAGGCCCACCACCCGCTGTTCGCGCACCATCACGTCTTCCACGCTCACCAGGTTGAAGATGGTCAGCCCGGCCTTGGAGGCCTGGGAACACAGGGTGGAAGAACACATGACGCTGTCGGCGGTGTAGTAGCCCGACTGGTACTCCCGGCAGGGGACCTCCATCTCGTCGAGGATGCGCTTGGCGTCTTCCTGCACCACGATCTCGTTCATCATCATGCCGCCGCCCCACATGCCGCCACCGATGGAGAGCTTGCGTTCGAACATGGCCACCTTGAGGCCCGCCTTGGCCAGCTTGTAGCCGGCCACCAGCCCGGCCGGTCCGCCGCCCACGATGGCCGCGTCCAGTTCCAGGTGGTCTTTTAGTTTCTCCATGTAACGGTCAATGATGGCCCTGGTGATGACAATTTCGTTCAGCATAACTCGCACTGTTCCTTTCCGCCGGTAAAAGACGGGCCGGCCCCGCCTTGGGAAACCGGCCCCCGTAGCTATATCATTGGGGATCGATTGCTTCCCTGCGCTGGCATTATCCAACAGGTTCGAGGGGTCTACGCGGTGTGTGTCCGCGTACTCTCAGCCGGCCTGAGGGCTCCCCCAGCAATCTCCAGATGGTCGCGGCGCTTGGCCGGACCTCCATCAATTCCTACCTCCGGGTGCGCTTACTGTCAAGCGCGCTTGATCCGTTGCGCGGAAACCGCCATAGTAGTATTTTGGCGGTAAGCTTAAACAACCCCCGGGCGGGGCAGGCAACCCAAGCGATGGAGGGGGCCATGGCGGAAAAACGTACGCGTACCAGGGTCGAGTACCGGGCCCAGGCCGATATCGTCATCGACGGCCAAAAGCACAGCGGTTTACAGACCCGGGACCTGAGTCACCGGGGGGTGTTCCTCCTGGGCGCCCGGCAATTGCCCCTGGGCGCCCAGTGCGCGGTCACCATCCACCTGTTCAGCCAGGGACAGACGCCGGGTCCGGAGCTGTCCATGCAGGGCACGGTGGTGCGCAGCGCCCAGGACGGCGCCGCGGTGGAGTTCAACTCCATGGACGCCGATACCTACCTGCACCTGCGCAACCTTATCATCCTAAACGCCCCGGACCCTGACGCGGTGGAAGAGGAGTTTGCCACCGTGGCCTTTGAAAATCCGCCGGAGTAAGTATATAAATCATCGGCCCGGGTAGTGCGCCCGGGCGTTTCAACCACGGGCGCCGTAGCGCCCCCAACCAACGGATGGGAGACCACCCATGGAGCTTGCGGAGCGAGTAACCAGCATCCAACCATCGCCCACCCTGGCGGTCAACGCCAAAGCCAACGCCTTGCGGGCCCAGGGCATCGAAGTGCTAAATTTCGGGGTGGGCCAGCCGGATTTCGGCACCCCGGAGCACGTGTGCGCCGAGGGCATCAAGGCCATAGAAGAGGGCTTCACCCGCTACACCCCGGCCGACGGTATGCCCGAGCTCAAACAAGCGGTGGCCAATAAATTCAAGGCGGACTTCGGCCTGGAGTATTCCATCGACCAGGTGATCATCAACGTGGGGGGTAAGCACTCCGGCTACCTGCTGTGCCAGGCCCTGGTCAACCCCGGCGACGAGGTGATCGTGCCGGCCCCCTACTGGGTGAGCTACCCCTCCATGGTCATCCTGGCCGGGGGCACCCCGGTGATCGTGGCGGCCACCCAGGAAAACGATTTCAAGCTCACCGCCGACCAGGTGAAAGACGCCATCACCAGCAAGACCAAGGCCATGTTCCTCAACTCGCCCTCCAACCCCACCGGCTCGGTCTACAGCGAGGACGAGCTGCGGGCGGTGGCCGAGGTCTGCGCCGAGGCCGGGGTGATGATCTTCAGCGACGAGATGTACGAGGCCATCGTCTTCGACGGGCTCAAGTTCACCGCCACCGCCAGCCTCAGCCCCCAGATATTCGAGCACACGGTGACCATGAACGGCGCGTCCAAGGCCTACTCCATGACCGGCTGGCGCATCGGCTACATGGCCGGGCCCCAAGAGCTGATCAAGGCCTGCGCCAAGATCCAGAGCCAGTCCACCTCCAACCCCTGCTCCATCGCCCAGCGGGCGGCCATCGCCGCCTTGCAAGGCCCCCAGGACGAGGTGGTGCGACGCTGCGGCGAGTTTGCCAAGCGCCGGGACTATATCCTGGAGCGCCTGCTGGCCATCGCCGGGGTGAGTTGTCCCCGGCCCACCGGCGCCTTCTACGCCTTCCCCAACGTCAGCGCCTACTATGGCAAAAAGGCCGGGGACCAGGTGATCGACGGGTCGGTGGCCATGAGTGACTACCTGCTGGACTCGGTGCACATGGCCACGGTGCCCGGCGCGGCCTTTGGCGAGGACCGCTGTATCCGTTTCAGCTTTGCCACGGACATGGACACCATCGCCAAGGGTATGGACGCCCTGGAAAAGGCCCTGGCCGCCCTGGACTGAGGACTGCGCATTAAAACAGAAAACGGCCGCCCCAACCATACATGGCGGGGCGGCCGTTTTTCTTTGGCTTAAGGACGCGGGGCTTAGCGATGGCGGCCGGCGCGCTTGGAGGCCTTGAGGGGGTTGAGCTTCACCTCGTTGAGGGTCTCGCCCTTGACGTGGGTGGCGAAGTTGCACTTGCCGTAGCGCCACTTGGCGGCCGGGTCCGGGTAGGACTGGCAGTACATCATGTCGCCGGCGTTGACCGTGCGGTCGCAGCCCTTGCAAGGCTCTACCGCCGGGTGGCAGGTCCCGCCGTTAAAGCTACAGCCCGTGACGCTCATGAAGGCGCAATCCATTCCTTCGCGAGTAGTGGTGCACAGCATGGTGATCTCCCTTTCAGCAACAGGCAACCCAGAGTCGCAATGTCTTCTTTGGTTTTGGCCTGGGCTCTGGAACATAAAACACAGGCCCAGCCCACGGCCGGACCTGTGATAACATCTTGCAGGTGCGGATTATGATGATCAAAGCGGCCCCTGTCAAGAGCCTTGGTAAAAAAGTTTTCATCCCCGGCGCGCCCGGCGGCCGCCAGGGGGGCGCCATGCCCCGGCCAACCTTGACAAACATCAGTAGGTCGCGTACAAATCGTACGCGCGGTCAGCCGGCCATGGACCGTATGCGAAATACATTTACCCGGCGCTGGCACAGACAGGGAAGGTTGCACTTAAGTGTCTGAAAAGACAAAAAACAAGCCTAAGACCCCCGACAAGGGCGGCAAGAGCATTTTAGACGATAACCAACTGATCCGCCAGCGGCGGGCCAAGGCGGCGGAGTTGGCCGCCCAGGGCGTGCCTCTTTTCCCCAACACCTTCCGGCCCCGCGACCTGATCAGCGACATAAAAAAGAACTACGGCCACCTGGACATCGAACGCCTGGAGACCCTGAATCTCAGCTTTGTCATCGCCGGCCGCATAATGAGCCTGCGCTCCTTTGGCAAGGCCGCTTTCATGCACATCATGGACCGCTCCGGCGAGCAACTGCAGGTCCACGTGCAAAAGAACGTGCTGGGCGACGAGGCCTACGCCCGCTTCAAGAAGCTCGACGTGGGCGACCTGGTGGGGGTGAGCGGCCCGCTTTTTCGCACCCGCACCAACGAGCTGACCATCCGGGCCAACCAGGTCACCCTGGTCACCAAGAGCTACCGCCCCCTGCCCGAGAAGTTCCACGGCCTCACCGACGTGGAGCAGCGCTATCGCCAGCGCTACCTGGACCTCATCATGAACCGCGAGGTGCGCGCCATTTTCGAGGCGCGTTCCAAGATCGTCTCCACCATCCGCCGCTTTCTGCACCAGCGCGACTTCATGGAGGTGGAGACCCCCATGATGCAGCACATCCCGGGCGGGGCCATGGCCCGTCCCTTTGAGACCTACCACAACGCCCTGGGCATGCCCCTGTACCTGCGGGTGGCCCCGGAGCTCTACCTCAAGCGCTTGGTGGTGGGCGGCCTGGAGAGGGTCTTTGAGCTCAACCGCAACTTCCGCAACGAAGGGGTGAGCGTGCGGCACAACCCCGAGTTCACCATGCTGGAGTTCTACATGAGCTATGCCAGCTACGAGGACTTGATGCCGCTGACCGAGGAGATGCTGGCCGAGTGCGCCAAAGAAGTGGTGGGTTCGCTCAAGTTCGACTACCAGGGCCGCGAGATCGACATGTCGCCCCCCTGGCGGCAACTGGATTTCCGCACCAGCCTGCTGGAGATCGGCGGGGTGCCGCCCAAGGTGCTCTTTGACGCTGAGGAGGCCCTGGGGCTCTCGCGCGAGCTGGGCGGGGTGCACAAACCCGGCGACGGCCTGGGCAAGGCCCTGGACAAGATATTCGAGGTGACGGTGGAGCCGGAGCTGTGGCAACCCACCTTTATCACCGGCCACCCGCTGGAGATATCCCCCTTGAGCCGCACCAGCGACCACGACCCCGATGCGGTGGAGCGTTTCGAGTTTTTCATCGCCGGCCGGGAGATGGGCAACGGCTTCAGCGAGCTCAACGACCCCGACGACCAGCGGCAACGCTTCCTGGAGCAGGTGGCCCAGCGCGAGGCGGGTGACGAGGAGGCCCAGTTCATGGATGCCGACTATGTCCGCGCCCTGGAGTACGGCATGCCTCCCACCGCCGGCGAGGGGGTGGGCATCGACCGCCTGGTGATGCTGCTCACCGACCAGCCCTCGATCCGCGAGGTGATCCTCTTTCCCCTGCTGCGTCCCGAGAAGGGGTGATGAACCTCGAGGCCTTCATAGCCCTGCGCTACTTGCGCGCCAAACGCAAACAGACCTTCATGTCCCTGATCACCGTCCTGTCCATGCTGGGCGTGGGGCTGGGGGTGTGCACCCTCATCGTGGTGCTCTCGGTGATGAGCGGCTTTGAGACCGGGCTCAAGAGCAAGATTCTGGGGCTCAACGCCAACCTGATGATCCTGGGCTCCGGCATTCCCATCGAGCGGCCCGAGCTGGCGGTCAAGCGCATCCAGCGCGACCCCGAGGTGATCGCCGCCAGCCCGGTGGTCTACGGCCAGGCGATGGTCATCGCCGGCGGCGGGGCCAGCGGGGTGATGCTCAAGGGCGTTGATCTGCCTGGCATCCTGGAGGTCCTGGACCTGCGCGGCATCTGGCGCCAGGGCGACCCCAACGACCTCAAGCGGCCCGGGCCCCGCGGACTGCCGGGCATAGCCCTGGGCCGCGGCCTGGCCCGCCAGTTGGGGGTCTCCATGGGCTCGGTGGTCAACCTGGTCAACCCCTTGGGCGAGGACACCCCGGTGGGCCGGGTGCCCAAAAGCGAGCCCTTTCGGGTGGTGGGCATCTTCGAGTCGGGTATGTATCAATACGACACCTCCCTGGCCTTTGTCTCGCTGGCCTCGGCCCAGGAGGTCTTCGACCTGCCCGGCGCGGCCACCGGGTTGGATGTGCGCGTAAAAGACATCTACGCCGCCGGCGAGGTGGGGGCGCGGCTGGTCAAGGCCCTGGGGCCGGACTACTATGCTCAGGACTGGATGACCATGAACCAGAACCTTTTCGCGGCCCTGAAGCTCGAGCGGGTCACCATGTTCGTCATCCTCATCCTCATCGTCCTGGTGGCCGCCTTTGGCATCATCAGTTCGCTGATCATGCTGGTAATGGAAAAATCCCGCGACATCGCCGTCTTGATGGCCATGGGCGCACCCCGGGCCGTTATCCGCCGTATCTTTATCATGCAGGGGCTCATCATCGGGACCTTGGGGACCTTGATGGGCCTGGGGCTGGGTCTGCTTATCTGCTGGCTGCTGTCGCGCTACAAGTTCATCGACTTGCCGGCCGATGTCTACCCCTTCACCACCCTGCCGGTCAACGTGGAGCCCCTGACCGTGGCCGCGGTGGCCGTGAGCGCGGTGCTCATCTGCCTGGTGGCCACCATCTACCCGGCCCGCACCGCCGGGGGGGTCAACCCGGTGGAAGCCTTGAGGTACGAATGATGCAGCCGGGCCGACCAAAACCAGGAGAGGGCCCCCCGCCGGCCGAGGCAACAGGCTTGACAGGCAACCCAGGTTTTATACATATTAAGAAGCTGGTTAAATCCCACACGGGCCCCCACAAGGAGGTTGAAGTCCTCAAGGGGTTGGATCTTCTGGTCCGCCAAGGCGACACCATATCCATAGTCGGGGCCTCGGGCACCGGTAAGTCCACCCTGCTGCATATTCTGGGAACCCTGGACCGGCCCACCGCGGGCCGGGTGATCATGGAGGGCCGAGACCTCTTCGCGATGGACGAGGTCGCCCTGGCGGCGTTTCGCAACCATCATATTGGGTTTGTATTTCAATTCCACCACCTGCTGCCGGAGTTCAACGCGCTGGAGAACGTGATGATGCCGGCCCTCATCGCCCGCTGGGAAAAAGACCGGGCGCAACAGAGGGCCCGGCGCCTGTTACAGGACGTGGGGCTGGGGCAAAGGATGGACCACCGGGTCGGCGAGTTGTCCGGCGGCGAGCAGCAACGGGTGGCGGTGGCCCGGGCCCTGGTCCTGGGGCCCAAGGTGCTCTTGGCCGACGAGCCCACCGGTAACCTGGACGAACGCACCGGGCGCAAAGTGCAGGAGTTGATATTACGCCTGAACCAGCAGTACGGTCTCACCACCTTGGTGGCAACCCACAACGAGCGTCTGGCCCGGGCCATGGCCCGCAGGATTAGACTGGTCGACGGCCTGGCGGTGGAACAATAACTTGGGAGCGCGATAGTGATAAAAAGGCATTCTGGGGGCTCCGCGACGGCAAGGGTCCTACTGGTTTTCATGGCGCTGCTGCTCATGGCGCCCTCGGTGGCCAGCTCGGCCGATCCACCCAAGGTGGCGGTCTTTCCCTTTGACATTTTCAGCACCGAGCCGCTGGGCTCTTTGCGCAACGGCCTGCAGGACATGCTGCAGACCCGGCTGGCCAAGAAGGGCTGGAAGGTCATCGATCCGGCCCTGGTGCGCCAGGCCCTGGCCCGCATCAACAAGCCGGTGGACCTGAGCCTGGCCCGCAAGGTGGCCGGCGAGTTGGGGGCCGACTTCGCGGTCTACGGCTCCATGACCAAGATCGGGTCGCGGGTATCCCTGGACGCCAAGCTCCTGGATGTCCTGGGCATGCAGCGCCTGCAGTCCTATTTCGTGGAGGGGATGGGGCTAAAGGCCCTGCCTAAGCTGACCGACCAGTTGGCCCACGACATCGCCCTTAGCCCCACCAGCGGCGAAAAGGTGGCCGCGGTGAAGGTCAAAGGCAACCGCCGCATCGAGGCCGCGGCCATCAAGGCGGTGATGAGCACCAAGGCCGGCGGGGCCTACTCCGCCCTGCGCCTGGATGATGACATCAAGGCCATCTGGAAGCTGGGCTACTTCGACAACGTCCGCGCCTCCAGCGAAGACAGTCCCGACGGCAAGGTGGTCACCATCAGCGTGGTGGAAAAGCCCACCATCGGCGAGATAAAGGTCAGCGGCAACTCCGAGGTGGACACCGAGGACATCCTGGACCAGATCGACCTGAAGGTGCACCAGGTTTTCCGTCCCACCGCCCTCAAGGACGCCCGGCGCAAGATCGTGCAGATGTACCGCGACAAGGGCTATTACGACGCCAAGGTCAAGACCGAAGTGGTCACCCTCAAGTCCGGGCAACTGGGCATTCACCTCCAGGTGCAAGAGGGCAAAAAGGTCCTCATCTCCCGCATCGTGTTCAAGGGCAACAAGGCCTTCAGCGATTCCACCCTGCGCGACAAGATGAAAACCGCAGGCTCCGGCTTCCTCTCCTGGCTCACCGACGACAACGTGCTGGCGCAGGAGAAGCTGGAACAGGACGTAGAGCGCATCGCCGACTTCTACTACAACCAGGGATACATGGACGCCAAGGTTTCGGCCCCCCAGGTCAGCCGTGGCAAAGAGGGCCTGGTGGTGACTATCCACGTGGTGGAGGGCAAGCGCTACAAGATATCCTCCATCGCGGTGCAGGGAGAGATGGTGGTGGACCGCAAAAAGGTGATGCAGAGCCTCAGCACCCGCACCGGCCAGTGGTACAGCCGCTCCAACCTGCGCAAGGACATGCGCAAGCTCAACGATCTCTACAGCAGCCGGGGCTATGCCTACGTGCGCATCCGTCCCATGATCCGGCGCAACCCGGCCACGGCCACGGTGGCGGTGGTTTTCGATATCAAAAAGGGCAAGAAGGTCTACTTTGAGCACATCGTCATCACCGGCAACCGCAGCACCCGCGACAAGGTTATCCGGCGCGAGCTGGGGGTGGCCGAGGGCGACCTCTTCTCCGGGGCGGCCCTGCGGCGGGCCAACATGCGCCTGCACCGCCTGAACTTCTTTGAGGACGTGCACATCGTACCCAGCCGGGGCAGCGCGCCGGACCGCATGAACCTGGCCATCCGGGTAAAGGAAAAGCGCACCGGCTCCTTCATGATCGGCGGCGGCTACTCCACCCTCGACGGCCCCATGGTCATCGGCCAGATTCAAGAGACCAACCTCTTCGGACGGGGCCAGCGGCTCTCGCTCAAGGCCCAACTGGGCGGCAAGTCCACCCGCTACACCCTGAGCTTTACCGAGCCCTGGTTGTTTGACCGGCCCATCAGCGCCGGAGTCGACATCTACAACTGGGACCGCGAGTATACCACTTATGACAAGCGTTCCATCGGGTTCAGGGTGCGCCTGGGCTTCCCCACCCCCATACCTTCGACCCGCCTGTACACCTATTACAAGCTGGAGCGCAACACCATCGACGACGTGGACGAGAACGCGGCCCTGGTCATACGGGACCAGGCCGGCACCTCCACCACCTCATCCATCCGCTTCATCGTGCGCCGCGATACCCGCAACAACTACTTCAACCCCACCCGGGGGTCGGACAACAGCATCAGCGTGGAATACGCCGGCCTGGGCGGCGACAACGCCTTTACCAAGGTGATCGTGGACTCGGGCTGGTACATTCCGGTGTGGTTCAAGCACGTGGTGGTGTTGCACGGCCGGGCCGGCTGGCTGCGGCAGAACCCCCAGGGCAACCTGCCCATCTACGAGAAGTTCTTCCTGGGTGGCATCAACTCCCTGCGCGGCTACGACTACTGGGACGTCAGCCCCAAGGACCCGGCGACCGGCGACTCCATCGGCGGCAACAGCATGCTGCAATTCAACCTGGAGTACCGTTTCCCCATTTTGGCCAAGGCCGGTCTCATCGGGGTGGTGTTCTTCGACGCCGGCAATGTTTGGGCCTCGGAGAACGGCTACAATCTGGGAGACCTGCGGGCCAGCTACGGCGGCGGCATCCGCTGGTACTCGCCCCTGGGTCCCCTGCGCCTGGAGTACGGCCGGGTCATCAACCCCCGTCCCGGCGAGGACACCTCCAACTGGGAGTTCACCGTGGGTAGCTTGTTCTAGGGTAAGCCCTGGGCGCCCAGGCCGGCGCCCGGTATAATCACTCCCAACCAAAACCGGGGCGGCGTAGCCGCCGCGAGGGCTCCGCCCCGCAAACTCGAGAACTCTACTTTAGGAGCATGACGAATGTTCAAGCGAATCGGATTCATGGCGACCGCCTTGGCGGCTTTGGTGATCCTGGCCGGGGGTATGGTAAACGCGGGGCCGGTGGCGGCGCAGACCAAGATCGCGGTGGTGGACACCCAAAGAGCTATCAACGACTGCAACGCCGGCAAGCGGGCCCAGGTCCGGCTGAAGGCGCAACACGCCAAGCTCAAGCGGTCCCTGCAGCGGCTGGAGGCCCAGGTGCGCAAGCTGCGGGCCGAGCTGGAAAACACCGCCATGCTGCTCAAGCCCGAGGCCAAGCTGCGCAAGGAGCAGGAGTTCAACCGCAAGGCCAAGGAATACCGTGACCGCGCCCGCGACGCCGAGCGC
>Ga0256835_1000567_pt1 | contig 26643 bp, 29 predicted proteins | sample PIR30metaG_FD_185972 | JGI IMG/M metagenome (GOLD analysis project Ga0256835, IMG submission 185972) | Hydrothermal vent microbial communities from East Pacific Rise, Pacific Ocean - PIR-30 | ecosystem: Environmental > Aquatic > Marine > Hydrothermal vents | place: Pacific Ocean: East Pacific...
TGCCTGGGCCTTCACCTGTGGCAAGAAAGACCGCAAGGTGAGCGTGAAGGCATTTAATATGGCCTAGCCTTTCCCCTGCTATTCTCCCCCACTTAGGGTAAAAAGTTACCTTTTCTTTTACCCCTAAAACTCCGGCTAGATACAGCCTTGTAAATAGAAACTTTCTATCTTCTCCACTATAAGTTAACGAATCTTGGTATCCTTCAGATTCTAATGCCCCTACTGCCTTATTTAAGATAGGGCATGTTAACCAAAATACTGTTGGAAAGGGTTTAGCCTTCCACAGCGGAGCCGATGCAACAACAACAGGACATCCATATCTACACCGAACAGCAACAAAAAATGGAAATGTTAACTTCCGCCCTATTTGTCTCTCAACAATCTTTTTATCTACCATTTTCATCATCCGGAATAACTATAATCATACCTGTAGATGTTGTTGTCATAAGCAAATATTCTAGTGCAACATCTTCTCGAAGCTTATCCACATCAGCATAAAACCACACAGGTTTCACCTGTCTACCTGCAACCTGTTTAATTGTCATAACAGACTTTTTTATCAAATAAGTATGCACCGCCAGCGCTACAACAGTCCAAAGAGCCAATATGATAAGAGCTACTTGTATGCCAACAAGCATAGATTCTATAACAGCGCCGATACTAAGCTGCGATTTTTTATCCGGTTCTGATAATTTGTCCGCCATAAACAATACCTCGATATACATCCACCGACACAAGATCTCCATCTTTTAGTGTATCAATTGCGTCTCCAACCCCAATAACCATAGGCATACCTGCGGGTATATTGGCACTAACTCCAAAGTCTTTTTTCTTCACAAGAATGACTTTAACATGTCCATCTACCTGTTCTATAGATGCTATATCATCAACGACTAGAACCTCTCCATCTGTTTCTCCATGAGTAATACGACCCACAATAAAGCCCGATCCAATGCCTATACCTCTGGCAATCACAGGAGTATAAGTCGCTATCTTAATAAGGTTGGTGGTGCCTTCAACACCAACAAAATCACCAGCCGTAATGACAGCCACATCACCACTTTCAAGATATCCCTTAGCACCGGCTTCATCGATAATAGATGAAAGTAAAGCATCTACACTAGAAAACGGAGGTATATAAAGCGGATATGTTCCCCAAACAATACCTAATTTCCTCAATGTCTCTTCTCTTGGGCTCGCTGCAACAATATATGCTTGTGGTTTATACTTGGCAACAAGCTTAGCTGTTCTACCAGATTCAGTTGATGTAATAATAGCCTTCGCAGATGTCGTATTGGCAAGTTCACATGTTGCCAAGCCAATGGCGTCGGTAAAACCGGCCATAGGCATAATTTTCTCATAGTATGGTACTTCTCCATTTTTCAGGGCTTTTTCCGCCCTCTTAATAATACGAGACATGGTTTTAATAGTCTCTATAGGATACTTACCCACAGACGTCTCTGCAGAAAGCATAACGGCATCGGTACCATCAAAGATAGCATTGGCAACATCGGTTGCCTCTGCCCTTGTAGGCATAGGAGATGAAATCATAGATTCCAGCATTTGAGTTGCCGTGATAACAGGCTTAGCATACTTTCTAGCCATCTTGATAATCTTTTTCTGTATAACAGGCACCTCTTCAATAGGCACTTCTACACCAAGATCACCACGGGCAATAAGTACAGCATCTGCCACAAGAATAATAGACTCTAAGTTTTCTACTGCTTCATATTTCTCTATCTTGGCAATAATACCAATGTTTTTACCACCATTGAGAACAAGAAAATTGCGAAGATCCATAACATCATCAGGGCTTCTGACAAATGATTGGGCAATATAATCTACTCCCATCTTTATTCCAAAGAGCACATCTTTCTTATCTTTTTCTGTCACACTGGGAATAGTAAGGTTAACACCAACGATATTTACTCCTTTATGCGGCTTTACAATGCCTCCTGCTACAACTTCGCACACAACGCCTTCTTTGGTATTCTGGGTAACCCTCAGCTTTATCTTTCCATCGTCTATAAATACTGATGCACCTGGCTTTAAGTCGTTTTCAAGATATGGATAATCTACATATAGGATATGGCAGTCTCCTACATCTCCTTTAGATGACAACACAACGGTGTCACCATCTTTGAGTTCACACTGTCCTCCCTCGATCTCTTTAATACGAATTTTGGGACCCTGAATATCTTGAATAACTGGAATATACTCTCCCAGCTCTTCTGACACCTTTCTAACAAGAGTAAATCTTTTATAATGCTCCTCATGGCTACCATGTGAAAAATTTAAGCGAAATGCATCTGCACCAGCAAGTATTGCCTCTTTTATCTTCTCTTCTGTTTCAAGAGCAGGACCCATTGTAACAACAATCTTAGCTTTTCTACCAAACATATAACATACCCCCTTATACTTCTATCGTCTTTATCCAACGCAGGTAAACTGTTTTACGAGAAACAATCATACCCAAAGAATCCAAACCTATAAATATAACTCCTTCAACCTCACCGTTTTCCGAAACAATGAACTTGATATCTACCTTCCCGTTTGCGAGGTTATCGTAAAGCATGTTAACAAGCTCATCAAAGCGCGGCCTCGTTCCATAAGGAGGATAGACATTAAACATTGTATATAGTATCCAAAAAGCTCGCACTAAGTATTCATCAAGCAAATCACCAAGATGCTCCAAACTCTCTATCTCTACTTCCAGCACAGACCACACCTCTTATATATTAAACTCGCTACCTACTGTATTTTACACCGCATAAAACATTTTTCAAAAGCAAAATGGTGGCGGCGCAGGGATTCGAACCCCGGACACGGCGGGTATGAGCCGCCTGCTCTACCTCTGAGCTACGCCGCCACTGAGAATTGGTTGCGGGGGCGGGATTTGAACCCGCGACCTCCGGGTTATGAGCCCGGCGAGCTACCAGGCTGCTCCACCCCGCGACCTTGCAAGAGGTAGTATATCAAATATTGAGATGTGTGTCAAGCCCCACTATATAAGACCGCATATAACGTATTCTCCCTTAAAATATATGTATGTGGGTGATATTTTTGCTTCTCATATGGTACATAATGGGGGGACGATCAGGAGAAGACCTGATCATTGGGTTTATATTATCTATTGGAATTAGTTGGATATTGGAAAAAAGGGATATACACAGCCATCTGGGAGACATTAGCCGTACCTTGCAACGATATCCCATATCTCTCATCAAAGGTATCTACGAAAGCATTGTACTGACCATAGGGTTTACAGATAAATTAAAACGTAAAGTCATTCATAGACAAGTCCACACAAAGGATGTATTTTCACAAACAATCAATATTACAGCAACCCCTATGTCAATTGTTTTTGACTATGACAGCAAGTCAGGAGAGTTATACATACACGAGGTGCACAAACGATGAACATAGTAGGATACATTATTTTGTTTGCGGCAATTCTAAGTGGCTTATATATCGTTAAAGCTCATAATCCATGGGAAATGCTTCTCGGATATAGCAGTCTAACGGTAAAACTCATTGCATTAATGATTCTCTTCTCTGTTATTATCGGTGCAGAATGGGCCATAGATGCAGCCATAGCTTATATGATGCTCAGTATAGGTGGATTAATGATACTAGCTTATTTCAACTCAAGGAGGAGCTAATATGCAAATTATCTCAAACATACTACTTACAATAGGTGCCATATTCATGGTTATAGGCACATTGGGTATGTGGTACAGGAAACATTACATGGAGAAACTACATTTCTTAACCATATCAGATACTGTAGGTATGTTGCTATTTCTCCTTGGCGTTATCTTCCAATTTCATGACATATGGAAAACAATCTTTATGTTACTTCTATATGCCATATTAGGGCCTATGACAAGCCATATATTAGCAAGAGCCTTCTATCTGAGGAGAGACTAATATGGAAATAGTGCTGGGAATTATGGGAATTGTATTTGCCATAGGAGTTGTTTTAAGTCACAATCCCATGCGTGCCATTATATTTATGGGGGCATTTAGTATCACTATGGCTACATACTACTATGCAATGGGAGCCCCTGATGTTGCTATGGCAGAAGCCACTTTAGGTGCTGTATTCACAACTTTTATTTATATCGTTGCAATGAAGCACCGAGGTTCTATAAAAGTAGCATATATAAGAAAAGAACCTTTTTTCTATAGAACAAGAGAAGGCTTTGCAGGTAGTGAATATCATCTGCTAAAACGATTTGCCGACAAAAATGCTATGCATTTAGAAATTACCCGTATTGCAGAAACACCTTCTCATAAAGATTTACAAACCGACAGATCCTTTCAATTTGACATCATATGTGGAGGTCTGAAAGACAATCTGTCTCTACCCGGATATACTCCCCTACCATATCACTTAAGAGGATTTGCTATATATGTAAAAACCGATAGTGAAGATATATACGAAAGTTTAGAAGACTTTCTTGTAGGTGATAGCGATGAAGAATATTAGGTTGATATCAGTTATATTATTTGGCATGTTTATTGTCATGCTTCTTATATCAGCTGAAACCATATCATATATTCAACCTGACAATGTTACAGGAGCAGTCAAAGATACGGGCGCTATCAATGTCATAGCAGCTTATTACTTGGGATACAGACTCTTTGATACGCTCTTTGAGATATTGGTATTTACTGTTGCAGTACAGGGAGTTGTACATCTATTGGGGCATATGCCAACTTTGGAACAACACAAACCCATGCGGGAAAAGGCTATTATCATATATACAGATCTTATATTTGGAGCGTCTCTCATTACGGGTATGTACATAGCGGTTGCCGGACATATTAGTGCAGGTGGAGGATTTGTTGGTGGTATCGTCGGTGCTACAGGAGCCGTTTTAGTGTTTCTTACCATGCCAATGGAAGATATAGAAAAAGAATTCAACCACACATATATGGCTATATGGGAAATGTGCATTCTTGCAACTATATTTGCGCTGGTGCTTCTTCCCATCTTTATAGGCATGTATCCCATGAAGAATTTCCTTCCACTTGGAACACCAGGACACATTGTCAGCGGTGGAATCATTCCTATAGTTGATACACTGATAGGCATCAAGGTGCTTATTGGTGCCGTTACAATAGCCCAGACATTCATCAAGCATAGGGGGGTATTCTGATGATTTACATTGCCATAGCCGTTGTAATATTTGCTATAGGTGGCATTGGCATAATTTGGAAAGACAATATACTCTTAAAGCTCCTATCTCTAGGTATTATGAATGCCGGAGTTGTAGTATTGTTTGTATCTATTGCAGGACTAAAGCATCGCATACCAGCAATTCTTAATACCAATGGTCCATATGCTGACCCCTTACCACAAGCTGTTATCATCACCTCTATTGTTATTGGTTTTGCAACTATGTCACTGGCACTGGTCTTCACCATGTTAATAAGTCTCAAAAAAGGAACTTTAAGCAGTAAAAAACTTCAGGAGGATATAGACCGTGAGCATTGATATTCATGTCTATCCTTCACTTTTGACTTTGGTACCCATGTTATTTGCACCATTATTTTTGCTTTTCAGAACAAAGGTAATACATAAGATATTGGCAACTCTTACAGTTCTCTTGGACCTACTTATTATTTACAAACTCATGATTGCCATGCCAATGGACGAATACACAGGTGGATGGATACTAAGAGGCATTCATTTACGCTTTGATAACCTATCACTTATATACACTCTTCTATTTGTTACCGTGATAGGAACAAGTTGGATTTCTTCGTTTAAGAAGAACTATCCTCCCCTGTTTTACTTTCTCACCAGTATATTGCTATCAACCCTCAATACATCAGCCATTACACTTGACCTTTTTAATATATATGTCATGTTAGAGCTTTCTTCTATCATCGCTTACATCCTTATTGCAATGAAAGAAAACTGGAAACATCTATGGGCATCACTTAAGTATCTCATGATTAGCTACTTTGCTTTTACCATGTATCTTACAGCCGTAGGACTTATTTATATGCATACAGGAACACTAGATATTACCCGCATAAGTGGCGAAATCTCGCCAATTATAGCATCTATGCTCATCGTTCCTTTGCTATTAAAATCTGGCGTATTTCCCGTTTCCATGTGGTTACCTGCAGCTCATAGCCTCGCTCCAACAGAGGTATCCGCCATACTGTCTGGTAGCTTCGTGAAAATGGGGAGCATTGTCATCTTTAGGCTCACTAGCACCCCAATACTAAAACATGCCTACATTCCCATAACTTTTATAGCCCTACTGTCAGCACTCATAGGTGTTATCCTTGCATACAATGAATCTAACGTCAAGCGTATACTAGCATTTCACACCATATCTCAGATGGGATATGTACTTGCCGGTGGTCCTATATACGGTTCTCTACATGCATTTAACCACGGTATATTTAAGTCGCTACTGTTCTTTACAGTAGGCGATCAAGTAGAAGAAACTGGGCATTATGACATCAAAGCTCTAAAACATGCTAAATTTCCTATGTACAGATACATATTTTTACTCATTGGCATATTAGGTATAGCCGGAGTACCTCTATTTAGCGGTTTTATAAGCAAGAGCATCATTATCCACCATATGCCATTATATGGAAAAATAGCGTTGATACTGGCATCCATTGGTACAGTAGCCAGCATGGCGAAGCTAGCTAGCATTGGCTACAGAAAGAGCATTTTAAAAATCCCCTCCCATTATCTCATTTTCGCAACCATCACAGTTTTTGTTGGTATCAAATACATAAATTATGCTCTATCTTCGTGGGCATTAATCGAAAGCTTCATTGTTATAGCGATAGGTCTTGCCATCTTCCTGATACTTCATCCTAAACATATACCAAGAATACTCGAAAAACTTGATATTATGGTAATTGAGTATATGCTCACACTAATAAGTATGTGGGCAATCCTATACATTCAGAGGTGATACAAAGTGATATATGGCAAGATGCTTGACTTTATAGGGCAGAAAAAATTAGCCGACAAAAAATATGCTCGTTATATCACAAGTGGTTATGTAGATAATCCCTACATTGTCTATCGCGGTGCAAGATACTTGTGGAAAAAAGGACATCATGAATTAGCCAAAAGAGCCGTTAAGAAGCACCTTGACATGGAACCTGATGCAAGACTTACGAGATTATATGCTTTCTTTCTATTAAAAGAACAAAAAGAAAACCTGGCAATAGAGCTATATCGTAGATATATTAAAATACAACCTTCTAACTTATGGGCTCGCATATTCCTCGGAGACCTGTATTACTTCTTTGTAGACGAAAAAGACAAGGGTATAGAAATATGGGAGGAAATTCTCGAAATGGAAGATGAAATTACGAAAAGCACTATTGATCCAGCCCGTTACGTATATAAAAGGTTAACCAAGGTGTATATGGAAAGAGAAGAAATCGATAGAGCACTTGAGCTATATGAAAGATTTTTGGCTTTAACCCCATCCAACTTTTACGAAAGCGACTTTATCAACCTCGCCACAATATACCTCATCAAAGGTATGGAGGATAAGGCAAAACATGTTATGGAAATGGGCATAGCCGTATCTCCCAAGTACTACAAACTAAGGCAGATGTACGAAGACATATTTGGCGTAAAAATAGATGCCAGAGAGCATAAATGGGTTGCCGAGGTTAAACAAAAATACCCACACGTAGAAAAGATACCTATAAAGACAAAGATCGTTGATGAAAGAGACGAAATATGGGACATAGCAGATCTGTATACAAGAGATATTAGACAAGAGGGAGACATCATCGTCATTGCATCATGTGTGGCAGCCATCACTGAGGGTATGTTTTACATGGCCGACGGTGTAGGTTATGGCCCTCTAGCTTGGCTGTTAGCATCATTCGTAGAAAAACGCAATCCCTTCCACAGTCTTAAAGAACATCACGGCGAACCATTTGCACTCCTTGCCCCACTTGCCAACCCTATGGCTATGCAAGTACTTATAGAAGAAACGGGAACCCTACCTATACTAAAGGCAGCAATATATGGTGCCATAGGCAGACTGACAGGTAAAAGAGGTATGTTCTATAAAACAGCCGGTGATCAGGCTGCCCTTATAGACGATATGCCAGCCAGTTTGGCACCATATGATTACTACATCATCTTAGGTCCTGAAGATTCTGATGCCGTGGCTATGAAAATTAAAGAGGTAACAGGCCTTGAAGCAGCTATTGTTGATGCCAATGACCTCACCGGTGCATGGGTTGTTGGAGCATCTGATGGTGTTGATAGAAAACTTCTTGAAGATGTGCTTATGGATAACCCCGCTGGTAACCAAGATCAGCAAACTCCTGTTATGATTGTAAGAGGTCTTTAATATCCTCGGGCAGGACTATCCTACGGGATAGTCCTGCCTTTGTTAAAACTTTTTCTGTAGAAATACCAGTTTGTTTACCAACCTCATCGGCTCTAATCCTAGCTTTATTACCCAAGAGCAAAAGCTTCTCCCCCACTTTGGCACTGACACCAGATACATCAAATGCCGTTACATTCATGGTTAAATCGAATACCCGGGAAATGTATTGTTTGCTACCAATATGATACGCATAATGACCTCCTGCATAGCCATCACCATAACCTGCTCTTACAAATGCAATCTTCATATTGTTTTCCGCAACATTACCATAAAACACCGTATCACCTTTCTTTACATCTTTAATGGAAATAATCTCACCAACCTGGTACATTACAGGTTTTAACTCTGGTCTAATATTACTGGCCTCTATGTATCCATAAATACCAACACCTGTTCTAACCATTGTCGTGTCTTTACAACCACTCAAATAAAAAAGTGTGGCGCTATTACAAAGATGTATTTCGGGAATATGGTGTTTCTCCGCATAATATTTGGCACTATCAACGAAAGACTGATATATTTTCTCACGAAGTATTTGATGATCATATGTGTCATCTAAAAATGGCATATGCCCCATAATTCCTTCAACATAAATGTTAGAAAACTTATCCGGTATCTCTTCTAATCCAAGACCAAATCCCGTTGAGAGTGCAATATGCACAGGCACATGATGGGGAACAATATCAAGTATTGAAAAATCCCATACAGCTATGCGAATAGCACTATTTAGCGGTGCAGGCAAATACTCAAGCTCTTTAATATCATCTAGTGACGGGTGTAAAACAAGTATCCACTGGGCACCTAAATTCCATACGGCATATGCCTCTTTAAGGTTAGACACCACAAAACGAGTGATACCGAGTGATACAAGTGTAGGAACAACAAGGGAGATGCTATGACCATAGGCATCTCCCTTAACAACAGCAGCAACCTGTTTATCATCGGTTTTACTTAATATATATCTCGCATTGTGAATCAGTGCATGTAAATCTATGTATACCTGCAAATGGCACCCTCCTTAAAACTCATCAAGTGTTAGTGTGAGCACAAATGTGCGTGCGTCACCAATAAGATTATCTATATGTGCCCTCTCGTTAGGCTGATGCGCAAACTCTTCTATTGTTGCCCATACAACACTATCCACACCAACCTCTCTTAGATGAGCAGCCACTGTGCCTCCACCAATACCACCAACAACAGGGGTTATACTTCTATCTATTTCTATCGCCTTTTTCAGCCTTCTCACAATCTCAGCATCGGGAGATGTGGGGGGTGCAGCATCATTTCTCTGAACAACATCAACAGAAATTGATACTTTAAACTCATACTCCACCTTGCTAACTATGGAATACACATCGTCGATAATATCATCAAGTTTCCACTGGGGAAGTATACGCATATCCATGTAAAATACATCTTTGCCGGGAATGATATTAACACTATCTACATTGGATTCTATCTTTGTCAGCTCAAATGTAGAATATGGTGGTTCAAAGAGGTTATCCCTATCAGCATAGACATCGTGAAGATACTCATCCAAATACACAGCAAGGTAAGATGCTGCCCTTCTGGCATTAACACCAGCCGGTGGCATGGAAGCATGTGCTTGCTTGCCCTTCACAGTGAAGCGTAGCCACAGAATAGATTTCTCAGCCACTTCAATAAAGTGACCATCGGGTGTACCACCATCGGGAACAATAGCCATATCAATTTCTTTAAACAGACCTTTTTTCACGAGGTAGGCAAGGCCATAATCTGAACCTGTCTCTTCATCGGCAACCAGTAACACGGCAACATTGTATTTAGGCTTAATGTCCAGTTCTTTCATAGCCCTTAGTGCAAACATACTGGATACAACACCCTGTCCATTGTCTTCAGAGCCTCTACCTATAATCCAACCGTCTTCTGTCATAACAGGCTCAAATGGATCTGTATCCCATTGAGAAAGGTCACCAGGAGAGACCACATCCATATGACCAATAAGCCATACAGTCTTTGATGTGTCTTCACCTTCAAGAACAGTCCATATATTAGGTCTTGGACCAAACTCAGGATCTTCTGCATCTATACGGTTTACCTCAAAACCCCACTTCTCAAGATAACCGCTAAGCACCTTGGCAGCTTCAATTTCTCCCTTACCTCCCTCACCACTACGGGGGTTAACAGGGGCCGTTTTGATGAAGTCCATAAGAACCTGAGCAGCCTCCATCTTATGGTCTTCAAACCATTGTCTCAAAGCTTCTCTGTCTATCATTTTTATCCCCTCCCCTTACAAGAGTTCAGAAAACTCTCTCTCTACATCTCTATATGCTATCAACATTTCCAGCCATCTGGGAACATAGGCATCTTTGAGTTCTACATATTTTAGGCTCTCACCTAAGAAATGTCTGTAATGATCTATCTCTAATCTAAAGCCTTTATCCCAAAGCTGATTACCACTAACCCACATCGTATCCACTGCACCTATCTCCCATTTGCCCCCATTAATGTTTATAGGCTTTTTACGTGTACCATACAGAATCAAACTATCTATCTTATCTGTTTTTAAAATAAGATTTGCTATATCGCTATGTCGTACATGAAAATGCTTGAGATGCTCTGCTACAATATCTATATTCGCAACACTACTACGAGATATCTCTAAAACATCAGACACCTGAACTTGCGCCCTCTCCACAGCACTCCCCATAAAGATCATCTGTCCAACCTTTGCCTCTAAATAAGCAACTTGTACACTGTCAAGGACAAGAATATCTATATATCCACGAATAGCTATATCATCAACAGTGCCTCCTTTGATAATAAGTACACCACCATCCACCTCCGCAGCAATCACACCGGCAGAGGAAGAAGACATCATATCAAGAACATATCCATCATAGACACCAAGTGGTGTTTTAATAGACAGCTTATCACTAAGCTCCAAAACATTATCGCCTACCATTACTTTCACACCTATCACCTCCACATGTCTATATTCTAACTCAGGGGTATTAAATATTGAAGAGTTCCTCCGATAATAATAATGGCTCCCCAAGGATGGGGAGACTATCAATCCATGGACGGAGGTGAGTGGAGATGGCATTAGCCGATCTCACTCGTATTAACACTAACATTGGGGCTATGAATGCCCTGAACAGCCTGAAGCTGGTCAACAATGACCTGGCTCTCAGACAGCTGCGCCTGGCAACAGGCGTACGTATCACCAAGGCCGCAGACGACCCTGCGGGCTTCAGAATTTCAGTAAAATTGAAAGCAAGAAGCCGTGGTCTTGGTGTTGCCCTTGACAACATCTCTGATGCCAAGAACATGCTCTCTGTTGCAGAGGGTGGTCTGACAAAGATCAAGGACTTGCTCCTTGATATCCGTGACAAGATCTCTCAGGCAGCAAACGACACAATGGGCACAGAAGAGCGTCTCGCTATTGCCCAGCAGGTTAGGGAGTACATGCACGAGATTGCCCGTATTGCCCACGAGACCAGATGGAACGATATTGGTCTTCTTGACAATTCCACACCTGCTGCAACAACCAGCACAGCATCTAGAACATTCTACTTCCAGACTGGTGCAGACTCCTTCGAGACAACAACATGGGACAGACAGTTTAAGTTTGTATGGCAGGATAGCACGGCAGGTATTAATAATGCTGAGACCAATTGGAGCGATTGGTCTACAAACGCAACATCCTTGGGTGTTATGATTTCTTCTGCAGCAAATACAAGCGCAGCAGTATCTGCCAAGGTATATGATTCTACCCAAGGCTTGGCTACAGCTTACGCCAAATTTACAGTTGCAGAAGTGTATGCTTCCTTGGGTGTTGCCGGAGAGGCTGGTATATCTGGCGTAACTGACTCTAACAATGTAAACGCTTCTGCCAACGTCTTACTCCAGAAAGTTGATGCAGCTATTCGTAAGACATCTGAGTGGATTGCAGGTATTGGTGCTCTGCAGGCTCGTCTGCAGGCCAAGGAAGAGACTGTCATGATTGCACAGGTCAACGTAGAGGCATCTTGGAACAGAATTTACAACGCAGACATGGCCAAAGAGCAGCTGTATGCAACAAGAGATCAGATTCTCCAGCAGACTGCTACAGCAATGCTCGCCCAGGCCAACACTGCTCCTCAGAGCGTCCTTCAGCTCTTCAGATAATAACGGTATATTACATAACCGTTCCCGCAGGGTCAGGGAGGGGGAAATCCCCTCCCTTTATTATTTTCTCTACAGAACATAGAGAGAAATGTATTCAATGTAACAAATTGTTGCATTTTCACCGATTTTAAAACAATTAACCACATCAGGAAATATGTATTTCCAGATATTCTAAACTCCATGCCCGATAGCCCAAAATGGAAATCCTAGTATACGCAGAAAACATGAGGCAGAAATTATTAACAACGAAAAGGTACTACAAAACGAAAAATGGGGACCCATAGTGTGGGCCCCTGTATCAGTAGGGGGTGGTTCCTAAGAGGTGGTGGAGCCGACGGGATTCGAACCCGTGGCCTCCTGCATGCCAAGCAGGCGCGCTCCCACTGCGCTACGGCCCCACCCTCAAGTCGCAAAAGTATTATATCATCATCCCCCCACCCTGTCAATACTTCTCTTACACCCCTTCAGATACGGCAAACTTCCAACCAGCAAGCAAAACAAACACCACAGTAAACCCTGCCATTACAAGTATGTCGGTTTGCATAGAAAAGTGTGTCACATTAGGTCTCGTTGACATCAGTGAATTAAGCATATCCATAATAGGCTTAAGAGCTTGCATAGCCTGAGGTGGTAAATTCTGCGGTATCTGTGGCATTGAAAGTGTCTCTATTTTTATCATAGATGCAGTAATATGCCGCATCAGGTCAACAGCATATGTTAGCGGATTGACATACACAAACCACTTAAGCCAGTTGGGGATATTATCTATAGGGAAAAATGCACCTGACAAGAATAACATAGGCTGAACAATCATATTCATCAGTGCCATAAAGTTCTCTGTAGTTTTCATAGCACTACCCATATATATGCCTAATCCCCCAACCATAATACCAAGGGCAAAGGTCGTGGCAACAATTTTCAATGTCATCATAAGATCGGGACGTATACCAAGAAAATAGCCTATTATCATAAAAATAATTCCCTGAATAGTAGCAACAGTAGCAGAACCCAATATCCGCCCAACTACAACCCATGTCGGTCTGACCGGGGCTACCATAAGCTCCTTTAAGAATCCAAACTCTCTATCCCAGATAACAGTAATACCTCCCATAAATGCCGTCATAAATACTGTCATAGCCAAGATACCAGGAAATAAAAATTTCATATAGTCAAACCCCATAAGATCTTTAGGGAAAACGCTGTTAATACCATAGCCCATAACAATAAGAAACATCAATGGCTGAAAGAACATGGCTATCATTCTTCCTCTATCAAGCATATAACGACGAAGCTCTCTCCACCACACAATATAAGCTACTCTAAGCCCCATGGTAATCACCTCCTAAACCTCATTGGAACAAATTTCTCCGGAGAAGACTCGTCATCTCTCAGCTCTCTACCTGTCAATGTGAGGAACACATCATTGAGCGTTGGTATACGAATATCAACCTCAGTAATGACATCTCCCAAAGCACTAAACAGCTGTGGAATTGTTGAGGCCGTGTCAGATACAGGTATCCATATCTTGCCATCATTTGCCTTATGTGGTGTAAAGCCCATCTGCTTTAGTTTTTCCAACACACTATCAGTTTTGTCTTTTTTCACACCAATAACAATCATATTGCCACCAATGCCTTTCTTCAAGGCATCTGGCGTATCTAGGGCAAGAATTTTTCCATGGTCCATAATAGCAACTCTATCAGCATATTCTGCTTCATCCATATAGTGAGTAGAAAAAAACACCGTTGTTCCAGTGGTACGGATATTTTCCACATAATCCCAAATTTTAGCTCTGTTTTGTGGGTCAAGACCTGTTGTTGGTTCATCTAAAAACAACACCTGTGGTGTATGCATTAGTCCACGAGCTATTTCAAGTCTTCTTCTCATACCACCAGATAGATGTTTCACAAGTCTTTTTTTGACTCCTTTAAGCTCAACAATATCTAGGACCTCATCCATACGTTTCTGAAGTTCTCTGCCATAAATACCATAAACATAGCCATGTATCTTAAGATTATCCTCAACGGTAAGACGAGAATCAAGAGATGGATCTTGAAATACAACACCTATACGCTGTCTCACTTGCAACTTTTCTCTAACAACATCATGACCAGCTACATAAACAATACCCGATGTGGGTTTCAGCACTGTCACAAGAATATTAATTGTTGTGGATTTACCAGCCCCGTTAGGCCCAAGAAAGGCAAATAGCTCCCCTTTCCTAACATCAAACGATATACCTTTAACAGCCTCAAAGTTTCCATACTTCTTTACCAAATTTTCCACATGTATGGCATTTTCCATACATCTCACCTCCTCATAAACATTGTTCACAACACAATCATACCACACATATAAACATCGTTCACACATAACTAAAAACAATTATTTAACAATATAATCCAACAAAACAAGAAAAAGGGGCTCACCGCCCCTTTTCATGGAGCCGGGAGCGGGACTCGAACCCGCGACCTGGTGATTACAAATCACCCGCTCTGGCCGACTGAGCTATCCCGGCTTCCAGCCTAACCCTGACTCTTGCCAGTCGCAAAATGATTATACCAGAAAAAGTGTTCGAAGTAAAGACCTACTTCCGAGTTTATTAAGCGGTCTGTTTCCGTTACCACACTGATGACTCATAACACATGCAGGACATCCCTTTTTACAGGAACAATCATCAAGACGACGAGCAGCATATACGACAACATCTTCGAACTTATCGAAGATTCGCTCGGCTATACCCACACCACCTGGATGACCGTCGTATATATACACTCTAGCCTGGTCTTTAATATCTAATGTAACCCTAGGAAATTGTTGTCTCTCTTCAACATAAACGATAGAGGAAAATTCCATCTCTTCCACAATATGTCTATATATAGACGGAATAGAATATCCCCCAACATCATCAGGGGATATAGATATTAATGACAAGACATTGATAAGAATATGCTCAAGTGCATGAAGAGCTCCAGCAAATATCTCATCTTGAGTAATAGAAGCTGTTCCAAGCATGGGTATATGCAAATGAAGCATAGATGACGATACTTCTAAATCATCACGAGAAACATCAAACCATACTCCCTTTGTCAAAAATTTGCGATATAGAGGAGCATTATAAAGATACACACCTGTTTTATCGGAATAACCTACGGTATACGATTCTATCTCCAAAATTCCTTGATAAACTTCCCTACTTCCTACTTTCTTTTTGGCTGTTACATTAATAGCACGAATATCCTCCCAACCTACAGGCATAGTTTCAGATATGCCATGGACAGGTTTAACACCTACAAATTTTTTATCTAAATCTATAAGCTCTACAAGATAAGACTTTCCCATATAAAAATAGGTGCTACCAGGATAATGTTTTTTCAACACTCTCCACATCTGCACTTTTTCTATCATGTTACCTGTTTCCATATCGGTAATGTGGAAACTGACACTATCACCCTCATCAAGTGACACCTCATGATGTGGTTTAGCATCAAGTAGTACTACCCCTTTATCAGAAACTATAAGCTTGCTTTTATGCTTTTTGAGAAAAACATCTATTATTTCACGCGGAAAATATCGACTATCTATATCCTTTTTCAGCGGATATTCCCACGCAGCACATCTGATCTGCTTCTCTCCTATGTCTTCATTGGTAATATCCAGGTGAAGAGGTTCTCCTCTTCTACTTAGTACCATCTCCGGGTGGTCGTAAATATACATATCCAAAGCATTGGACGATTTCAGTACTGTAAAGACATATCCGTGTGCTTTTCTTCCCGCACGTCCGACCCTCTGCCAAAAAGAGGAAAAACCTGTCGTAGGAAAACCGTATAAAACCGTCACATCAATATCACCAATATCAATACCCAGTTCCATAGCCGAAGTTGTCAAAAGAAAAGATATATCACCATTACGCATGGCAGATTCTATCTTCCGTCTTTCATCGGCATCATACCCTGCACGATATGGTGCAACCTCATCGCCATACTCCCCAGTTCTCATAGCATAGTAAATACGTTCCATTTCCTCTCGAGAGTTAAAAAATACCATGCCCCTATATCCGTAATCTATAAGCTGCTGTATAAGTGATACAAGCAGTCGTTTCTCCTTACCAGAAGATGTTGTAAGAAAATATAAATCTTTAGAGTGCATAGACAGACCAGAAACCTCTACAGAGACAAACGGCAAACCAACAAGCAGCTCACCCGATTTATCAGGTTCAGAAACTGTAGCAGACAAGAGTAAAAACTTAGGAAATGCTCCATACATAGATGCCAGTCTTCTAAGTCTCCGAATGACATAAGAAACATGTGTACCAAATACACCAGAATACAAATGAGTCTCATCTATAACAATAAGAGAGAGCTTAGACAGAAACCTCGCCCATGAACCATGATTGGCCAGATAAACATGGATACCGTAAAAATTAGAGACAATGACATCGGCACCAAGCAAAGCTTCCCTTTTCTGAAGTGATGACACATCTCCATCATAGGCCATAACCTTAACCGACTTCATATGGGGAATATAATTATAAATCTCTCCAAGGGCAATCATCTGGTCTCTTGCCAATGCCTTACGTGGATATATAACAAGCATAGTAGCATCTGGACGGTGCTCTCTCATACGAGCATAGGCAAGGGCAAATGCCAATGTCTTACCGCTACCTGTAGGAGCACTAACAAACACATTATTATGAGAAATAGTATTTAATATCTCGTACTGATAATCATAAAGAGATTTATAAGGTAATGAAGGATATATATCGTTAACTACACTATCTAAAACTGTGTTATCAACATATAAATGTTTTACACCATCTACAGGAATATTTTTCAATATGTTATTTACCATCTTGGATTTATCCCTCCACTTGGTATAATAACAAACATGAGGGGAATACAAAATATATTTGGTCATCTATCAACTGGTGTTATATACACTTACGCAATGATTTTATGGAGTGTTTTATGGATGCTTCCTACTGGAGTAATACATGCAATAACAGTTCTTCTATGGGAGCTTCCATATATTTTCAGTGGTCTTTCTTCTGAAACATTTTTCAACATATCGCTGGTAATAAAAATTCTTATCTTAGCATACCCCATTACTACCCTTAGCCCATGGAGTATGTTAAAAACCACACTGGGTGGTCTCTTATTATTTGTAGGCATGGTCGTTAGCCTTAGCTTCATGCCTGCCGACCTCGCCCTTAAAACAATATTTATGGATGTCGGATTTACCAGCAAAGCATATACCGTTCTTGTCTATCTCCTACTATCTAATCTACTTATACCCATTGTTGCCCGAGAAGACTTCGAGCTTTCTCATATTATGTATATGGCATTGGGAACCGATGAATTACTTACAGTACTTTTCCGTACATATATGCACTTTTCCGTTCCCGCAGTTGTAGCACTATTTGTCGGGATTAGTTCACTTATTAAAAAAAGGACCACTCTTAGAGGTGCTGAACGATGATAAAAATGGATACAAACACAATCAGTTTGCTTGATTTGCTTTCATATCTTGAAAGGAAACAAAATGATGCAGTAATTATGATTTACCGTACCAATACATATCAGGCAGGTCTTATCAACATTGCTGGAGGATGGATATCTATAGCTTTAACATCTAAACTACCAAACTCTTTAGCACAGTATATCGTGTATGCACGTAATCTTGATGAAAATATGCTTACGAAAATTGTGCAAAGAGAATGGGATGTTGTCACCAAGAAAGAATATGCCGAATATCTCGAACGCAACTCCGGCGAAGTATATGCAGCCAGACAATTTATTATGGATAAAGTAAAAACCATGCTAGGATGGAACAATGCCAAGATTATGTTCTTGCCAAACTTTAAAATACCCGAAAATGTCGTTACCAAACTACCACCAACACATATATCTGAAATATTAGATGATGTAAGGAATAGACTACAGAAGGAAAACGAATTCAAACGCTTTGTCGGTAGTGAAGATGACTATCTTGAGGTATCTCAGATGGCCGCTAGTATACTTGTCAAACATCCAGAACTCGATGACTTATCATGGCAAATATTTTTGATGGTAAAGACATCCACAAAAAGGGCGAAAGATATCATCAAAGAAATACATGCCAGCCATCCTGATATGGACGAAGCAGAAATCAAGGCAAGACTTACAGAACTATTAAAACTCGGGATACTTCAACCTAAGAAGAGAGATACTAAGAAGAAAAAACAAGGGCCTTACTCGAAAGGTGTCATCCAACGTTTTATAGATCTGCTGAAAAAGAAGCTATAAGGGGGTACGAATCATGAGTGATATCAAGGTCGTTGTCACAGGCCCATTCAACTCTGGCAAAACAGAGTTTATTAGAACTATATCAGAGATAGGTGTTGTCAATACAGACCAACCTATCACCAACCCAGAGGAAAAAGTCAAAGAGACAACTACTGTTGCTATAGATTACGGTAAATTAACACTTGATGAAGATTTCATTTTATACCTGTTTGGTACCCCCGGGCAATCAAGATTTAAACATATGTGGGAAATTCTTAGTAGAGATATGCTAGGTTATATTGTAATGGTAGATAGCACAGATCCTCAGTCCATAGAGAAAGCCAAGGATATAATCCGAACATTTTCTGCTTATGCACCTGTTCCCTTCGTCGTTGCCGCCAACAAACAAGATATGGAAGGAGCTATTCCACCTGATAAGATAAGAGACATGATGGGACTTCCGCCTAATATCAAAATAGTACCCTGTGTGGCAACAGATAAAAAGAGTGTAAGAGATGTTCTTATAGCACTGGCACAGACTGTTCTCGAATGGTTTGAAGAAATGGAAAAGGCCGGGGAGGGATAACCATGTTACCAGACAATGTAAAGTCAGAAATTGCAGAAATTCTTAAACGAATAGAACTAACCTCAACAGGAATAAGGGCTACTATCGTATCCACTGTTGACGGATTTCATTTGGTTAGTACAGTACCAGATACTGAACTTCAAGAGAGATTAGCAGCAATGGTTTCCTCTCTGTTTGCCATATCCGAGCAAATAGGTGAGGGAGTGCTTGCAGGTGATTTTGAGTACTCTGCCACATATTCGTCAGAAGAAATCCTAGTAACTCGTAAAGTCAATGACAAAGTATTAATATCCGTCATAACTTCAAAACGAAGCAATACGAGCTTACTGGTCACAATACTTACCAGATATGCATCGCAAATCGCCGATATTATCGGTGATCTCTTATAAAAGGAGGGGTTATCTATGCCACCAATTTTAAGGTCTACACTAGATGAGATTTCATTAGAGCTAACACTAACACTTCCCCGTTCCAAAAGGGATACATTTGACATGATTTATCAAGATGATGAATTCATCTATTTCATCCCTGTTCGTGAAAACGTTGTACACTTCATAGCAAGGGCTCCCAGAGGAGGGCTCTCCGACGGCTCTCTATTCAAATTCGACCCATTTAAAAAAATACCAGATATTATAGAACACCACAACATCTGGTATGAAAAAATACTAAACAATCACCCGCTATTCGTTCAGACCCCCTTCTTAAGAAGCGTAGCCCAGAAAAAGTATCATGAAGATTTAGTTCTTACTTTCTTCACGGCAGAAAAAGGAGAGCTAGCAGTATCATTCGATACATATGATAATTTCCCAAAGAAAATAGAATTTCCTATTGACACTATTGCATTGGAGCTTCCTAGATATAGAGAACAGTTGAAATTCCTCAAAGAGACCATTCCAATGGATGCTGTACCCAAGATACTCGCGGACAATGTTATGATAGACACTATGGGAAGCACACTAAGTCTTACCGATTGGCTTGTATTTTCACTACTCGACGGCAAAAAAACGGTCAAACAGCTTACAGAGCGTTCCGGTATAGGTACTAGAGAAACATTATCTGTACTCCTTAGACTAAAAGAAGCTGGATTTATAGAAGTATAAAATTAGGGGGCATAAGCCCCCTTTTCTTTGTCTTGCTTTACTCATATATTCAAGACCTTAGCGTTCGTGCTCAGTGTTGGTTTTATGCTTAGGCACTTTTATTCTTACTTTGCGTACCCTTCTACTATCTGCATCGACAACTTCTAGAGTAATCCCACCTTCAATTTCTATAACATCTCCTACCTTGGGAAACCTGCCTAGCTTATATATAACAAATCCACCAATAGTGTCAACCTCTTTATCATCCAATTCTACCTCCAGCTCCTCTGCTATATCCTTTAAGGAAACAATTCCTTGGACTTCATAAACCGTATATGTATCTGTTTCTTCTACAACCTTTATGGGATCTTCTTCAACATCATACTCATCTCGAATCTCTCCAACAATTTCCTCAAGTATATCTTCCATCGTAATAATACCGGAAACCGTACCATATTCATCAATAACAATAGCCATAACAACTCTATTTTTCCGCATCTCCATAAAAGCTTTAACAAGGGGCCATGTTTCAGGAATGAAATATGGAGCTCTAAGAATATCGTTTATAGATTTGCCTGCTCCTTTATATATGGCCTTCACAACATCCTTAATATGAATAATCCCCCTAATATCGTCTAAATTCTCACCGTATACAGGCGCTCTGGAGTGACCAGATTCAAGGAGTTTATCAAGTGCTTCTTCAAGGGTACTTGTAATAGGTATGGCAAACAGATATGGTCTAGGTACAAAGACATCCCTAACAACCTTGTCACCAAACTCGAATATGGAATATATCATTTCCTTTTCTGTCTCTTCAATAACTCCTTGAGACTCACCTATTTGAAGCATATCCCTGATATCTTCTTCAGATATAGCATAAGATGATACTTCGCTAATACCAAATAATTTCAAAATTCCATTAACGATAGACGACACAAAGAAAATCAAGGGCATAAAAATCGTGTAAATAATATTGAGGAATGTGGCTGTTTTTAATGCCACTTTTTCACTCATATGATAAGCAAGAGATTTAGGAACAAGCTCTCCAAATATCATAAATATCAGAGCAAGCAATATGGACATAAGCACATTGACAACAGCAGATAACAGTGATATAGATATTCCTGGATGTATCGAGTGCAACCATTGAACAAGGGGCTCAACAAATGATTGGGCTGCAACCATAGAGGACAAAAATCCTACAAATGAAATGCCAAATTGTATAGTCGTGAAAAACTTACTTGTATCCTCTGAAAACTTCTCTAGAATACGCGCAGGTCGATAACCTTCCTCTACTAACCTCTTAATACGGTGTCTTTTCATGGAGACAAAGGCTATTTCAGAAGCAGCAAGAATGCCATTGAAAATCAGGGCAAGCAATATTACAAGAATCGATGAAACATAATTAGAGGAGCCCATTTTTATCACCTCGTGGACAGATAAAGTATGGTGAAGCTAACACAAGAGAGGTTTCAGCAAGGTAACATCTACTTGGTAGAGGGTCGTCCAAACAAACCACCTCCATAATATTTTCTACCATTATATTACATCAAAAGAAAAAGAGGGAGCCCATGCTCCCCCTTTAATATACCATATTTCCGCATAGGATAGCATTAATCATGAGGCAACATACCAAGTTTAGACGGTAAATTAATCTTTGTTTCATCTGTCAGTATTGGTATATCCTCCGTTTCAAAGTACGTACGAGCGTATTTAGGAAGCATAAACATATGCACATGAGACTCACCATCATAAAATCTCAGCTCACCAGAGATACGCTCTTTGATCATATTATTGACATGTTCAATTGTCCACTGCTTTGGGTCTTCCCCTTTAGTAGCAATAACAAACGACCAAGGCACATCAAATGAACCAACATACGCCGCAAATGACCTCACAACAGGAAATACCTGCTGGAGAGTCTTTCTAATAGCTGCATGCATAAGCATAGTACCCATCCGTAGAATAGATGCTTGAAGTACAAACACACCATCGTCTGCAAGCACTCTATGTATATGCTCAAAAAACTCTTTGGTAAACAAATGATATGTAGGACCCATGTCAAAAGGCTCTACAAGATCGCTGATAACAACATCATAACTTTTATCTTCAGATTCTCTGACAACTTTACCGGCATCGGCAATAACAAGATGTGTGCGAGAATCATCAAACGCACCTTGATGCCACTCCGGCAAGTGCTCTTTACATATAGAAACAACTTCTTCATCAATATCAACCATTGTCACATGTTCAACAGATTTATGCTTATACAGTTCTCTCAGAGTTGCCCCCTCTCCGCCACCTAGTACCATGATTTTTTTTGGTTCTTTTACAGCAAGTAGCGCTGGATGGACAAGGGCTTCATGATAGATAAATTCATCGAGAAGTGATGACTGGACATCACCATCTAAAATAAGCATTTTCCCATAATAAGGATTTTCGACAACCTCAACAACTTGATATTGGGTCTCGCCTACAAAGTATGTTTTAGATATGCCGTGAACATGAATTTCAGATGGTGCAAAGGCATCATAGAACCATATCCAATTTCTCTTTGACATTGTCTAGCCTCTCCTCCTTGGTCTCAAGTTCGTGAAGATACAAATCCTTCTTGTCCTCACTTTCAAGACCTCTTACGATATAGGTGATGTGTGCACTTGTTGCTCCAAACTCTTTGAGAACATACTTCACTGCTTCATCAGGCATAGTATGATCACCACAAGTGTAAATATCAAGTGCAGCATAACCTTTTTCAGGCCATGTATGAACAGCAATATGAGATTCAGAAACAACAACTACACCACTAACACCCTGAGGATAGAATCTATGGAAAGCAGTAGTAACCACGGAAGCACGGGCCTGCTTTGCTGCCTGAACCAGAATTTCCTCTACTCTCTTCATGTCATTAATAACCTCTGGGTTGCAACCAGAAGCCTCAACGACATAATGACGACCGATGGTATTGATCATTCCCATCACTCTCCTTTCCTATGTGTTTTCTCACCTCACATAAACTTTCAGTATTTTTGACTATATACTGTTATATATCATTAATTGTCTTTTGTCAAGCTGTATTTTTACAATTATACTCAATATTTCGCAAATTTACGCCACAATACTCGAAAATGCTCCAATTTTCTCAATAAGCATAAGGTTGCCCAGAAATAATCTTGTATGCACGATATAACTGTTCTAGAACCATTAAAATCGCCATCTGATGGGTAAAAGTAAATCTTGATAAAGAAACAATATAATCCGCCTCTTTATACGCCTCTTCAGGAAACCCAAGAGGGCCCCCTATAACCATTGCTATCTTACCACTATGAGTCATATTTTGTTTCAAAAAATCAACAAGTCTATCTGTGTCCCATAACTCCCCTCTGCTATCCCAGAGAAATATCTTTTCCGCAGGCCTTATCTTCTTTACAACAGTATGCCATTCTTTCCGCTTAGTCTCCTCATAAAGAGAAGGAGAGCGGGGTATACCGCCCTCCCTTATAAACTCTAACTTCACACTATATGGATGAAGCCGTTTTTCAAACTCCTTTATGCCATCGGCAACAAAGCCTTTTTTGGGCTTTCCAACAGTTATAAGCCTAACCATTGTCACCGTCCCTGCTGCTTAGGTTTTTCACCTAGAACAATAGTTTTCTCAATATACTCCCCATCACGATAAATTTTTAGTGTCACAGTATCACCAGGATTATAGTTCTGTCGAATATCCCTAGCTAAAGTATCAGAATTTTCTATCTTTTCGCCATTGAGAGCAATAATAATATCACCCTTCTGGATTCCAGCCTTGTCAGCAGGAGAACCTGGAACCACTTTAGCAACATATACCCCACCTTCAAACGGTAAATCAAGCTTTTCCTTCATATCTTCATTAACATCCACCATGTAAATACCAATATATGGCCATCTGGCATGTCCATACTTCAGAATATCATCAACAACTTTTTTTGCTGTATTGGCAGAAACAGAGAAGCCTATACCTTGAGCCTGGGCATATATAGCCGTGTTGATACCCACAACTTTACCATCCATGGTAACTAGCGGTCCACCAGAATTACCGGGATTAATAGCGGCATCAGTTTGAAGTGCATCATAAACTACTACGCCATTACCCTCATTAATTGTTCTCTCTTTTCCGCTGATAATACCAAATGTTACAGTGTAATCGAAACCATACGGATTCCCCACCGCTATGACAAAATCTCCAACCTTTACTTTAGAAGAATCTCCCCACTCAAGATAATGAATAGGTTTATCTTTAGGGAAATTAATCAGCTTCAAAACCGCAATATCCGACCAATCATCAGTACCCAATACTTTAGCCTTATATGCAGAACCGTCGTAAAGCTTTACGGTAACATTATCTGCATCTTTGACAACATGTCTATTAGTAACAACGTAGTACTTTCCATCATACTTTATGAAAAAACCAGAACCCAAACCTTCCTGCGGAACGACACTGTAGCCACCAAATATATTAAATTGTTCAACATAAGACACAACGGCAATGTGAACAACTGCCGGTCTTACCTTAGCAACAAGTGGTGCAAGTGAAGGCATGTTCAGCGTGCTATTTCCTACCACCACAGGTGTAGAAGTAGATGTACCCTCAGAACATGTGCTTGTAGCACTAAATGATGCTCCATGGGTAGCTACATAATTTGCTATAGCATAGTCGGCCACCATATAGCCACCAAGTACTCCTGCCAATACAGAAATAATTAATACAGCAATAACTAGACCTACTGAGTTTTTCATAGCCATCCCTCCCTTATGAATAGACTATAGATACGCTAACATTATAACTCTTCACACAAATAGCTCATATAATCATATCAGTGACAACAGGAGGGCGTTAATATAAGATGCAAGAGGCCATATCTTACTTGTCAACATAAGGTTACGAAGTCCTTCTATTTGAAAAGACAAAGCCCATAAAATGTCGAAGACTATGGTAATAACAACCACGGCAATAATAAGATGGACAAGCACACCGAAGAGTTTCATAGAAAGCATTTCTGAAGCTTTTCCCGAGAAGAAAAGGAAGATGATACGCAATATAATATAAGCGGCTATAAATGAAAGGGCCATAGCAAGAAGTACAGCTATTTTATGGCTAACATCGGCAACCTGCACAGTAATATCTGTTTGCATTCCCAAAAACTGAGCAAACAGCTTCAGATTTTGAGGATTAGCTTGAACTAAATCACTAACATATTTTGCTATAGAAGATTCAAATCCAAATGCGCTATTAAGAAAAGAAAGCATGAAGCCATACCAAAACTTGGCAAACAAGCCTGACAGCACAAGGGCAAGTATATTGAAAAGAGTATAAACCCCCTTCCGCCATCCATCAACGACGGCAAGAATTAAGTACAAAATAGCCAATACATCTAATATGTTAATCGACACCTACATCACCTCATCTTTCTAAAACATTTTTCACCACCAAGGTATGTATCTCTTCTAACCTATCCTCCTCTTGAGCTTCTACATAGACCCTAATGACAGGCTCCGTGCCAGACAGTCTAATAAGAAGCCATGCCCCATCATCCCAAATAACTTTCAGTCCATCTTTGCGAATAACCTCTTTAACATTATCTAACCAAGAAGGTAATTCCTCAGACTCCAACATAGCCTTTACATAGGCTCTCTGCTCCTGAGACAAATGATAATCTCTTCTTTCATATACTAACGGCCCAAATCTATCTTGCAAGAACTGCATAAATTCGGAAACAGTACCACCAAATGATGTAAGGGCATGAACAAACATAACATCGGCAATAACACCATCTTTTTCTGGTACATGCTCAGCTATACCCAGCCCACCAGACTCTTCTCCACCATAGAAAATATTACCTTCTCTCATTTCCTTGCCTAACCATTTAAAACCAACAGGGGTTTCCACACAGCTGTAGCCATAAGCTTTAGCGATATTGTTAAGCATATGCGTTGTAGCTACGGTTCGGCCAATATTACCCTTCATCTTCTTGATCTCGTAGAGGTACCATGCAATAGCGGCAAGAAACCAGTTATTATTAACAACATTTCCTTTTTCATCAACAAGACCAAACCTATCGGCATCTCCATCGTTGGCCAATCCAACAGCACCAAAACCTTTGACCATCTGTGCAAGATCGGAAAGATAC